>Ga0209611_10001915_pt1 | contig 36255 bp, 28 predicted proteins | sample S1TSphgellanicum_3_FD_187693 | JGI IMG/M metagenome (GOLD analysis project Ga0209611, IMG submission 187693) | Host-associated microbial communities from peat moss isolated from Minnesota, USA - S1T2_Fc - Sphagnum magellanicum MG (SPAdes) (version 2) | ecosystem: Host-associated > Plants > Peat...
GGAAAAGCCTGTCCGCAGATTCCGTGACAGAGCTGTGGGTGATGTCAGAAGAAGGTAGATTTCCAAAGTGCTCCATCAAAGCTTCTGCTGGGTTCTTTATTATTTCCCCATGCTTGGACGCCGTCCTCCGACCTTGTGCTTCTAGAGCACTTCTGATCCTGCTGCTGGAGTTCCGTTTCAGGCTTGAATCCTGCTTGTAACTAGTGCTCCGAAGACTAGAGGACTTTAGTGAATGAAGTTGCTTAGGAGCGGTTTGAACCTGAAGACATGCGGCGTCAACGTCCCTCTTCTGAGAGTTCTGACTTAAATCTCTCACTATATTCGAACAAGCGAGGACATTCCCAGTAGTTTGTGCGCGTAAACTCAGCATTGCCGCGGCCATTGCGAATGGTAATTAAGTTAAGCTTCTCTAGTGTGACACTGTGCAGTCTACCTTCTGATGATGCGTTAATCACTTGCACACTAAAGACAACAATTGATGATGGTGACGAGTTTAGAGACTAATAAATGTGAAGCAAACTGAGTACCAACCTAGAAGCAGCTGCTTGAGGAAGCTGAGGAGGCCAAATCCGCTATAGAGAGTGCAGAACCCTATCGTAAGCTATGCGATTGAGATCTAGCTAGCAATTGACAGTTATAAACTTTTATGAGCATGAGCTAGTTCAAGTCCAGAATTGATTGTAAGAAATGATTGAATGAAGAGTGCAAGAACTGAACTTCGCTTCATATAACAAACAAAAGTAGGGTTCGATCCTTCCACGAACTACCTATGCCTGGAGATCAGGAGCTTCATGGCAGCTGGTTGAAGATAACTTGGGCTTCAGGTAATTCGCGAATATTCATACCAGCCAGGAGTACGAATGGTCACAAGGTTTGACTGCTGCAATCCCAAAGTAAAAAAAGTTTCCAACAACTATTTTCGAGATCGAAACGAACTAAATTCAGTAGGTGATCGTTGCATGGTGCAGTAGGTAATCAATGCTTTGGGCTCTTAGAAATAATTGACAATGGGTTTTGCGCAGCCTAAGCAATGCAGGAAGTTGAGTTGCTGCTCGGGGCTAATATTGATGCATGGAGCTGTGAGGTCATATTCTTTGCAGGTAGATACCTCAGCAACTGATCTGGTGATTTTGTTTTGAAATTTGTAAGCAGCGAAGCTTGGCACCAAGTTTCGTTGCAGCAGGCGTCTGTGTGATCTCCGCAGACACTTCATCAAGGCTGCGACACAAAGTCTGCACACACGCGAGGACCAGTGCGTTTGGGTTGAGACGCAGCCTGCGTGCCGGCAGCCAAGGAAGAAGGACGGACTGGAAGATTGTCGCCCATGACGTCACAGAGGGAAAATCCCCCACAAAGTGGAACTGGGACTGTTGGGCCAAATTTAGCAGTCATAGACATGTGCCCGGTTCCGCGTACATGACGACTGAGTGCTACAACCAGTTCTCGAAGTGGGGCCCCCAGGATTTGTCGTTATGTACTGGAACAGTTTGTGGGCAGCCCATTTAGTAGCCCTTTGAGTAGCGTCCACGTTTGCTGGTACGATTGTGTCCACCAAGTTATGTTACCGGCCAAACTGAACCGTACGTACAGTGTACTTCCACGTTCTCGACTGGGGCTTCTTAGTCAGTGTGGTGTTTTCTTTTTTCTTTTTTCTTTTCAAATTATTTTTTATTAATATTTTTAATTTTTTAATTTTTTGATGCAGCTGTAACTTGCAGGGTTTTTTTTTTCCTTTTCCTTCCAATTTTGTGAGGTAAAATGGAGTGGCAATTAGGGACAAGAGGACTTAGCCAAATTTGTCTACAGGCCATGATAGGGAAACTAGATTTTTTTTAAATGCCTGGCTATATACTGGCAAAAGCAAGAACCAATGGTCTAAATGTGGCAATATCAAAAAAAATCCCCCTCGAAATAGGGCGACTTTGTGAAAAAAATTCCGAAAAAAATCCTTTGGACAAGTCACAGCCCCTTTTTTGGGTAATAGTAAAGGAGTGTAATTTCACCACAAAAAACCAAAAACACTGACTATAAGCGCAGATCGTCCCCCACAAATAAGTTTTTTGCTACCCAAACTTGATTATAATTGAGATATGAAAATAAATTAAGCATCTTTCAATATTCTTGGCTAATTCTTGGAATTTGTTATGCAAATTTGGCGATTTTCTTTTTTATTCTTCAAACGTTCACAAATTAGGGTCATTTTTTTCATACACAATGTTCATGTATAGATCAAAATTGGAATTTTCAGGTCACAAGATTGACCCCTGGAAAAGAAACAGAATCAGGGCTCTTAGTGCCTGGATGTAACTCAGGGTTTTCAAACTGAGAAATGTTAACTTTGTGTTCACAAAACGTTGTTTTAGTCTTAGAGTACAAAAAATCAAGAAAAATGTGAGATTTTTATCATGGCAAAAACCTGGTTCACCCCAGGCGTTAGTTAGGTCACCTAACCCACTTGGAGGGGAAATATTTTACTTCCTTTCCAACCCAACGCGCTTTTGAGAGAAGAAAATTTGATATTTCCTGGCTTGGACTGGCTTTGGGTTTTGCTCTTCTGGCTCAGACTTGGGTCCTCGCTCTTTGTTCTTCCTTTCGCACCTTGCTACACACTTTGTTTAAACAGAACTAACTTGCCAGGGTTTAATCAAAAAAATTGTAGGTGAACTAGATATGGGGGTTCCGTGCTTGGTTCCAGTCCAGCCCAGGGCCCACACTGTAAGACCTTGCTGTGCAATTTTTTCTTTGAGAGGGTGTGAGACTAAAGTCCACTCAGAGCAAAATTTTGCATACTTCTAGAATTTTCACAGATTATAATAAATGGACTGTTTATACTGAATGCTGTTTAACTGATCCAAGTTCCTAACTAGAATGGATTCTAGATTCAGTTGTGGTTGTTGGCCTTGAACAAAATCCATTAAGGCCTAGGGCTACTGGGTTGTAAAGCTTGGGAACCCTTTCTTTAATCACTCAACTTGTATGTCTACCCATGGGGATACCAATGCATTGTCTATAAACACCCTGACCAAAACAAAGAAACAAATTGCATACGAAATGAATAGGCTATTGAACCACCCATCTTCATTTCATGAGCATTCAAGTTCCCAAAAGCAACATAGTAGTCATCAAATTCTGTCACTGTAAAATTTAATGAACATCTTCCTGCATGTTGCATAGAGAGAATAGGCATGTAAGCACAGAAGTTTGATGAAAGACTCCCAACTCACCAAACCTGAGCTCCAATCGGTCATACAAAGATTGGCAATTAGCTGAACAAACATATACAACTTCATCCCATGTGCTCTAGGAGACTTCCTGAATGAATGTCTTGCCATAAATCTGTTTCCATGCTGATACAAATTGAGCATTACTTGGATACTTTGTCCATTCTTGATAGCTATCTTCACCTGCAACAATAAACCAAATGGCATTCATTTGTCAATAATAGATGACATGAATTTTTCACAGGAGATATGCCTTGTCATTTGAGTTCTCCGCAGCTGCATTTACAATTTGACTATCAACCAGGACTGTGCATGGGTACCATGACTGAATGCTCTGCCTTCAAACAAACTCAAAGAAGATAACAGCCTTTTCACCTCTGACAATTGCCAGCACCAGGCTATCTTCCTGAGAATCTTTCACATTGTATATGAGAGTAAAAGATGAGCCTTTGTTCAGCCAGAATCCATATCACTGCAGATAATTAAAAACAACTACCACATGAGATTCTGCTTAAAATCAGATGGATGCAAAGTGATTTCAATTGCCCACCATCATATAAGAAAAGCAGGAGAGTCCAACACAAAATCCAAACAGAAACTATGGCAGAGAGATACATGCCTGGTGGAACTGTCAATTGACTGTCACATTAAATTTTTCATCTGAAATGAATGGATGACCATAACCTGGATGCTTTGCAAATGAAGTCAGAACTGGACCAGGCTCTCCAAGATTCTGAACCTGAATCCTCACACACAAAAAAGCACCACACTCATGATGATACTCAGCACTTTGGTCCAACATTACCCAGCAATTGAACCATTTCCAAACCACAACTCTGAGCACAAAACAGACAGACATGGCACATGTGCATTGGATTCATAAGCGATTAGCAAATGCTCACCAACCTTGATCTCCTTCACCAACAAAGGACTAGCCTTCAGGACTTGCAAATAAAATAATCCCATCTCCAAGACTTGAGATCCATACAGGCTGATAAGCATCCATAGCGACACTGCGGACTCACAGTGGGTGCAATATTCATCCATAAAAATGGAGATCTACAAGCAGCTGAAAGAACAACAAGGATATAACAACAGGACTGAAATGGATGATGATTCTGTGTGAAAGGTGTGGAAATTATCTTTCCCATTCTTTGAAGTACAAATTTCACCTAACAAGCAAAAACAATCCAGGAACCGGTTTGAATGAGCATTGTGTGGTTCTTTCTTTTAAAGAGAACCTCTGGTCCCGGTTTCTCTGGGTGTGGGTTTGAATCTGGTTCTTTCAATTTCTAAAGCCCATGGTCCTGGTTCTGGCACATTCTTTTACAAATTCAACAACCTCTAGGCCTGGTTCCATGCACATACTACACACCTGAATGCCAGATTTTATAAGATTTACAACAAATTAAAACAGGGGTCTGTGGAGGTACAGAGTTCAACAACTACATCAAAATTAATACTTCATTATAAAGTTCAGCCTACTTGCCAACTTTTTCAAAAAAGAATCAACTTGCCCACCTAAACAACCTGAAAATGTATTCAACAGTGGTTTCGTTTTCAGTTCCAGATCTTGTAAAAAGGCTAGTTCCTTGGTCCCTTGTGCCAGTTCCAACAAAAGGGTGCCAGCTCCAGTCCAGGGCACAAGAACCTGAACCCCAGAATCTAACACTACAAACCGGGTACCCTCACAAGATTGGTTTGAACCCTTAAATATTTGACCTAAAATAAAACACCAAAACAAAAACAAAGAGGGAGAAGCTGAAGAGGAAAGAAAATCTGGTGTACCCACGATCACGAAGAAGCCAATAAACCAGTAGAGGTCAATGCCAGATTCAGCTACTTGCTATTGTCCCTGAGATCCCCCTCCTCCTCCTCGCCATGACCTTCCATAGCTAGAGTAGGACCATGACCAGTATGAGTAAGATTGTTGTGAATCGTACCCCTCAGCCCGCTCCTATTTGGCCTCTTCATAGATGGCCTAGAGAAACGGCTAAATGCTTTGGAGGGTGACACACCACCAATGTTGGGACAACTAGCTGTTTGCTTGCTTTTGTATGCAGATGACTTAGCTTTCATGTCACACACTCCTACTGGATTGCAGAAGCAACTAGACGTCTTGCAAGCTTTTTGCTATGAGCGTCAGTTAACTATGAATGTCAAGAAAACCAAAGTTGTTGTGTTTGAAGCACGCAAGTCTATGTGTCAGGCTTTTCAGTATGAGGGCGAAGCTATAGAGCAACTAAACTCTTTCAAGTATCTAGGTGTTGAGCTGCACCGCACAAAAGGTATGCAAGCAGCAATACAGCGGTTAGCAATGTCAAGGAAAAAGGCAGTTTTTGCATTGCGGCGCAGATGCGCAGAGCTGTGCATCTTTGACCCAGCATTACAATGCCAGATGTTTGATGCACTAGTCAAACCAATGCTTAGCTATGGGTGTGAAGTATGGTCAAACCACATGGCACGCGAACAATTAAAGGTGGTTCATCAGGCTTTTCTGAAGTCATTGCTGGGGTTAGCACCATGACATCCAGTTACATCGTGCTGGCAGAATTTAGCAGGTTTCCCCTATAAATATTTTGGTGGCAACAGACCATGCGCTTTCTCTCACGTGTCAATTCTGAGGTAGACTCAGATCGCATGCTCAGGCTAACTTATGATGTACAGTTGTAGTTGCTTGCAGCCAGGCGAAAAGTCTTACTCGAGAACTAGAGTGTTGTGGGTAGAAAGAGTCGAGTGCCTGCTTGCTGGCTAGCACAAGCAAAATGAACGATTGTCGACGTACAATTTGTGCATCGATAGCGATCAGCTGCCACCATGTGCTCACCTCAAGCAGTTGGCTGAAAGGCAATACATTATACACCATCAAGTGGCTGCAGTTGACTCCAGCAGGGTGAAAGCCTATCTGGGGTTGAATAGTTCAGCACAGTATGGGTACAAAGAATACCTCTCCAGGGTAGACAATGCACAGCTTAGGAGAAGCTTGGCATGTTTTCATTCTGCGAATCACAAGCTGCAGATTGAACTAGGAAGGCAAGTCAAGCTAGTGAAGGTGCCAGTGTAGCAGCGTTACTGCAAATTGTGCAACTTGGGTGTGGTTGAGGATGAGGACCACTTCTTGTTGGTTTGCCCTGCCTATCAAAGTGTTCGAGAGAGGTTTAGAAGTTCATTACCACTAACTGCCATCACACCTTTTGCTAAAATTGCTGAGCTGTCAGCAGCAAGGCATCCTTGCTAGATTTTTAGTGCAATGTCAGACAGTTAGATCTAAATTAGTTCATCAAACTTAACGTCAATTGGGTTCTAGCCTGGGCGTTGTTTGGCCCATTTAATGATGCTAAATTGTAAATAAGTAAGTAAATAAGTTCTCGCCTTGTTTGCAAATTAAAGACTGAGGGGTCGAAAGGTTGAGCGTTGTCACCCTGGTTATGTGCAGATATCACTACTCCATTGAATGCACCTCCACTTGACCTCCCCAATCCTCCACCACCACCTCCTCTGTACCTTACGTGATCCTCCAACTTGCCTTTCCTTCTTCAGACCCAAAAAAACAATCCAATCACAACCACAACGGGCCTTGCTTTCTATTCCTTCAAGATCTTCCGTTCTTCCTATTTTTATTTCTCTTTTGCAATTTGCAACGAAAGACTAAATCAATCTACAGCAAATCCTTAGCACCATCAACCCCCGTACACAATTGTCTTCTTCTTTCTTCTCGAAATCGAGGAACCTCATGGCAAGTTCCTTACAGACTGACGAAAGCTTTCGGAGGGGAATTTAACGTAGATGGGGGAGAATAGACTAATTCAGAGGTGAAGAAGCAAAAGAAAAAATAATCGCAATTTTTGCTACAACCGATCACTACAACAAACAAAACCTTCGAATCAATTACAAATGCTTATAGTTCTAAAATCGACGCGCACTTTGTCATCCTCGCAAATCTTTGAATCATCCACCAACTTTTCCAAACCCTAACCCTAATACTTCTTCTTCTTCTTCTTCTTTTTCTTCTTCTTCGGTTGCGTCCCACTAGTCTTCCTGAACTTGTGACAAGTGGCCTTGATCCCCATTGGCTAGTATTTGTCACCTAGGAGTAACCAACTAAAAAATTGGTAAAGCGCCCATGCTATAGTCTTAAGAGTCACGGCAAAAGCCTTCTAGAAGTTTTTGGGGGAGAGAATATGAAGAAGAAGAAATATCCTTCTAAAAGTTTCTGGGGAAGGAGAATATGAAAAAGAAAAAATATCTGTGAAAAAGTCGAAAAAGGAATAAGAGAAAAAAATGGGAAAGGAATAAAAGAAAATAAAGTGGGAATTCCAGGGGGATTGTGACGAGAAAAGGGGTTGATGTTTTTTGGAAAGATCTAGTGGAAAGATTAGTTTAGCTTGCAGGAATCTATGATGTGAAGGACACCCATCATACCCTGTGTATGCCATTGGGATGGCAAAGGATTTGTAGCAGGTTTTATGAAACCAAAAGCTTAAGAGAAAAATATTTATGAAAGCAGCGAGCAACGGGAATTTCGGTAGTGTGAAATATGGAAAATTCATATGGCCTCAAACGAAAAGAAGTTGATCTTCCACAAGGGCCACCAGAAATAAAGAGAAATGTTGTGCGGATTCTTGCTGTGATTGAGACACCTTTCATCCCTGCTGAAAATGTTCCTTCAAGCTTTGGATGGCACAATAATGTGGTGCTTTTTCTTCATCTTATGATGAGCTTTCTTTGCACAGTTTTTTCTTGGCTTTTTCAAGTTGTATGTTGAAGTTTGATTTTTCTTTGTTTTTTTAATTTTGTTTGGGTGTTGACAATTTTCCTTGACCCTTACAACCATGATAGCTTATTGTCCTCACAAAGCATCAGGAAAAGGAGGTCTAGTTCAACCAACTCCCAACCAGTAACTTCACAACCATAACCTTTAGCCATTAGGGTACTAGAATGTCATCAATCATTTACAAGCTTCCTTGTCATACATTTTCATTTTGCCTACTTTCCAGTTTGTTTGTTTAGATAGAAAAAATAGGAAATGGAGTCATCATTATACCCTCTTACAGTAGGCTACTGACTCAATCGCTATATAACAAGTAGAATTGGTGAAAGGGAAATTTTTTCTCCAATTCATCTATTATTTTTTTATTGAACTTAATCTTTTCAATTACTTATTGTTTTTATCTAACCACTATAATTTGTATATTTCATTTCTCTAATTTAATGTATAGTTAAATCATTTTCAAGAGATGTTTGAAGAATTGTGTTGACTCTTTTTCATTTTTTTTGCAGAAATATTTAGTGCATGATTTAAATCCTACGTGCAAGTCCAATAATCCAAACTTGACCATCATTTTTTTCCATGGGATTGTTTTTGGCACAAATGATGAATGGAAAGAAACATGGACAACATGCCCCACTAACAATAGAGAAAAGCGCATATGTTGGCCTGAAAAATGGCTACCCCAAGACTTGAACAACAATGTTCGAATTTTATCATTGTTCTATGATTCTAACATTGTAGCAAGTGTTCACAATGATGTGACTAAAATTGGCAAAAACCTCATCCAAAGTTTGGTTACAAATTCAAGGTGTGACAATCTCCTCTATTTATGGACACATTAATTACTTCTCCTTGTGTACATTAAAGATAATTGTTTACATTATTAGAATTTTTAAAATATTTTACACAAGTTAACTGTTCATGTGTGTTATTATTGTGATACACACCAACAAGTTTTCATTTATCTAAATTGTTACATTCATGTAGAAAAACATAAAATGCGGCTTAAATGCAAATGTTCTTGTTTGAAGATAAGAGCAAAGTTTATGTTCATATTATAAATTCATCGTACAACTAGTTTAGTTTTGATGGCCATTTTTAATTCGTGCTTTTTGAAGCTTTATCTTCAATAATGCAATTGAATTAAATTAAATTATAATAATACATGTGTAGAAAATTTGCATCCATTTCATTACAAAAAAATTATTTCAAAAAAACGGCAAATCTTTTTTTTAATTTTTTTTTTTCAATTGTATTTCCAAAGTAACACATAGAAGATGAATTGTACATTAATAGAAGAATGTAAACACCTACATACTTGTACATAATAATTGCATTACCAAAACATGGTTGTCACATTTTTTAGGTAAATTGATGGAGTCAATAAATGATAAATGACAAGCAAATCAATTATGAACTTATGGTTTAGGTCATGTGTGAATTGGAAAATTGCCCCAACTGTAATAGGATAAATTTGCACATGTTAATACAATGTTGATAATGGAATTTTGGTGCATTATTGAATATTTTGTAGTTATCAATCCCTTTGGGATGGACCGGTGGCATTAGTTGCTTACAATTTTGGAGGTCTTGTACTCAAAAGCCTAGTAGTTGAAGCTCGTAAACATGTAAATCAAAGGCCAAGAAATGATTTGGATGATGAAGTACACAAATGTTGTAAGACATTCTTGAACAATGTTAAAGGTGTAATCTTTTACAATGTACCACATGCTGGTGGTACCCAATATTTATCAAATTATTTCACTTGGCAACATCAACAAATCAACACATTGAGCAAGTATGTAACCCAATTTGGTCTTTTAAAAAATTTAGAATCTTTCAACCCACAAATGGAACACCTTTCAACAGATTTTTGAAATGCCGTTCATGAAGACCTCAACATTTATGCATTTGGTGAAGGATTACCACTTGATGAAAATTGGGTAAAATTTTCATTTCATGACATTGAAAGTTATCCAACTAGTTTCATTACTTAAACATTTTTTGTATTGTCAAAACTTGTGTGGGATCATGTACTCAATACTTCTAAATATATTAATGTAGTGAAGGGGTCATGTGTTTTATGAACTTTGTTTCATGAATTACTATTGGTGGAAAGGAAATTTGATTGATTTCAAACATTAGGAAATAGGTTTTAAATTTTCCCTTCATCAAATCAATTCCATATAAATATTTGTGAGTAAAATCATAACATCATTAAAACATGTAAGATTAATGAGACTAAAAACCAATACAAAGCCCATTCTTTCATGGCCCCAAAATAACAACCATAGAAAATATTGGTTCTAGCAAATTTCTTCATTTGATGCCACTAAGAGAAACTAGACATAACCACACCTAGTCACAACCCACCTTCATGACACAATGACCTTCATCCTCTTTGGGGAACTTAATGCAACATTTCCTATCTTAATTGTTGCAAGTTTGAACTTGTAGGGGCAAAACAATTACAAAGTGAGCCTGCTTGTTATAGTGTGGAATTGGCTAGGTGGGTGGGGTGGTAAATTTTCAATTGAGAAATTGGATGTATCGTTTCAACTTTTTAGGATTTTCAATCAAGCTAAAACACTTTGAATGACTTATTCTTGAACATTCCATGGTGTTGGAAATATTGGGGGTGGAAATTCAAGTTGATGTCAGATGTATTAATTTAGTTGCTTAGTTAGGTCCCACTTATTTAGGGATAAACTAGGTTAACTAAGTTGGTTAGTTTTATTTCAAACTAGTTCAAATGTGAATAGAGTTTGAGCTATTTTTTCATGGGATATAATTTTAAGTTGTGTGATGTCAAATGACTTTTGGTGCTTTGAGATTTCAAAGCATAGTTTTTTACTTTGCAGTTTTCTTATGTTTATGCAAATGTTATTGTTATTTATTATGCTTTGGGTTTGGTTTCCTGCATTGTTATAGGTGAATCACATTTAGATTTAAATGTGGTGTATAACTTAAGGTATTTTTATGTTATGTGTTGTATGTGTGATGACAATGATAGTTGTAGGTGTCGACATAACAACATAAGACATTGAATGAAAGAGTATTTGATAGAAATGGAGAAATCATTGGTGTGTTCGAAGAATGGATGAGTGGTGTTCTTGAGAAGTGTAGAAGTCTTGGATATTTAGGCATCTCATTGTGTAATGGTCTTGTTGCTTAACCAATGAAGTTCAAACCAATGTTTGATGAGTATCAATTTTTGTACATATCGATTGTTATTGATATTGGACATTTTGAACAATTTCATAAAAACCTCACATTGGTATTAAATCTTAACTTCCATACAAACTTGGTATTTGTATTGGATTTTTGAAAAACTTTCATACCAACTTGCTTGTGGTATTAGGGTTTGAAGCTAATTTTTGACTAAAATGAAATAGGTATATTTTTAATATCGAAATTGATATAACCATGGTATGAAATTGGTATTACCTCATGTCCTTAGTAAGTATTGATACAAGGTTAATTGCATTCCATGTCCCAGCTAACATGCATGTATTGTGTTGTGACCTTAGCTTTCAGTTCATGATACAAAGTTTCCAACCAAACATGACATAAGGAGCTGTACTTGTGACATAGCTTATTTTTAGAGCCCCGACCTCAAGGTTCAGAAATCTAAAGGATGAACTTTAGTCCCATTATGCTTTTAGGGGAATGAGTCAGTTGGTATTTGTTGTATCCATAATCTGTTTTACTGACACCATGATGCTACAAGTATGTTATGGATAACTTGAATCATATGTAGACAATTGGGGAACTGGTTCCAGTCAGAAGAATCAAGACAAAAAGATAGGAGCATCATAAATCCTTGAAATCTAAGACAAGGTCTGGCTTCTCATGCACTTATTTTTCCTTGAAAAACAAGAAGTTTTAAAATTCAATCCAAGTTGAATCTCTTTTTTTGAATTAACTAATTGATTAATTATGAATTTTCAAAACATTGTGATAGGGTAGTTCAAAGTTGTCATTAGGTGACTCCAGGAAACATGACTTAAGAACCTCAAATCCTCATAATGAGTACCCAATATGGCCAAACAAAGATATTTGGAACCCGCACTTCTTAACCCCTGCTTTCTATGAAATGCACACATACTTCAATTTCAGAGTAGGCATCAACTGCTGCACTGATGCCTCAATATGAGACAAGGAACCCTAAACCATAAACCCTAAATGCTGTAAATTAATGGGTTGCAATAGCCTTGAATAGAAAGAATGTAAAGGTTTGGATGGCAATTGGCCTCCTTGACTATTAAATCATCTAGTTTTGGCAGAGTTGACAAAATCTGTATGATGGTCAATTTCTTACAATACAGAAACCCTAAACCCTAAACTCGTCCATGGAAAATCTGACAGAAGAACTTGCCATCTACATCAGTACCTCAAAATTGTGTGGTGTTGGTGCCTGACTAGCAGCCTCTTGAACATACGCTTGGGGCCATACTGCATCCATTTCAAAAATGGGTTGTGTCTTTGCAGGGCTGCTATCTTGGGAGGTCTCTGATCCCAAAACTAGTCTCAACCTAGGATGTTTAACTTCAGAGTTCATCCCAAACGTGTGTCTCCACCCTACTAGCTAGTCCACAACCACTGGCACCTCATTTCATTTCTGGGACATCTTCAATGTCAATGAAGAGGGCTGTCAGGCAATTTAGATTCCAGGAAATCTCAAAATGGAACAATAGTTAAGAATATTGTTCTTTGCAAAGCTCTCTCCAAGACGAAAGGGTTTGATATCTGAGGAGGAATCACCCAATGAAGCCAAAAGTGAACACTTTCTGACACTTCAGTTTTCATGAGCTGCCACTGATATTGGGCGGATTGGAGATGTTTGGATGAGAGAAGAAACAATCAATGCTGGAACAGTCCATGCAAAGATGGGTGTGATCACAAGTACTGTTGACCCATAGGCTCTCATAAGACTTGATAATAGCTGTGCCCCCACACATTTCCCCCAGGGAAAATTAGAACCAATACCAAAAACACTAGACCATCAGGACTGCAATCACCATCCATGAAGAGAATAAGTAAGGGTGTTGACGGAAACCTTACCCGCCAGTGAAGAAATGTAATGGCCAGGCACCCAACAAACAGCCCTTTCCGAATGAGCCGGTTACAAAGGCTGCAATATTCATTCTGGTGTTCCATTTTCCTATTGAGAAGTAAAGTCTCGAGTTCCCCCTCTGCCTGTGGTTCACACCTCTCCTTCAAAACAACCCCTGACTTTGATGCTGGAACTGACATCATCTCCTTCAATGATGATCCCACACTTGCATCCCCTCTGTATGCTTCACTGGTAGGAAATACCAGGAGCCATTGGGACAATTTCAATCCACTCTGTCGGTGGCATTTTCCAGCCATTCCAATGTGGTATCTGCATGCAGCTCTCTCAGCTGAAAGAGCAGAGACCATCAAGATCAAAGGGAAAAGCACAGTGTAGATGTGAGGAAGAACTATTCCCATGATGTCTGGCACTCCTAATCCTGAAACTTGATTTACAGAAGCTACATTTGAAGGCTTCACCGACCAACCCCAAACAGACATGTGGCCAATAGGAAAATCATTCGCAAGCACCCGACCAGAAAACCATGGAAAAAATGTCAACCACATCACATATGCTAATAAACATGCCCAAATACAAGTGTTGCGGGCATTCTCAAAAACCACCCAAAACGGAACTTTGATCAATTTGAATATCATGGTTGTGAAATCAGATGCTGGCCTTAAAACTGTCATAACCCACTCGTCACATAAACCAGCCTTTTCTAACTGAAATTTGAACACCTTTGGTACAATCAACATTGAGAAGACAAATGCAATCATTCCCCACAGTAAGAATGGATAGAGTTTCTCCCACCGGAAGCCTATGCCAAGGTACCCTAGCCATGTGAGTCTAAAATTTCCCAGGTGTCCATTTACAGAAAAGGGACGTGGCTCACTGACTGTAATGCCCTTCTCCTTCTCTTCCAAAATGATCTCCAACCAATACCGAGTGGGAGAATCATCAGCATATTCTGCACTGTTCCAAACAGCATCATAGTAATAAGGCCCACTCTCACTGCTAATGCCAGAGTTGTAATGAAGGAGCCGCATCGAAATCTCCTCAACTACAGTTAAGGCAAGAGATTTAGAATCAATAATTCTTGCCTTCACCCAGATGGGAGGTGTGTTCGAGAATATGAGCACCCGTATGCGGTCCAAGGGCAAGATTTTGACTGAACCTTGAAGCATGGTTAACGAATTGAGTGGGAAAGTTGGAAGTATAATAGTTGGCATCACAAACTCCTGGTCTAACTTTTCTTTGGGTGGTATCAATTCCACATCCACAAATGAGGTGTGACCATTATCTGTGGCCATTATACGCATCATTCGGCTCACCCGCCAATCCCCCATTTCCCACTCCCAGAATTCACCCACTTGCTTATATTCTGGAAACACGAGCCTGCCAAAATGACAACAATTCATTGGTACAAATCTCTGCATACTTTTCTTGACTGAAGAACATTCCTCGTGACTAAATTGTCAGCACTTAGAAGTGGATGAATAATTCAGAGCTTCCAACAAGAGAAACAGGTTCAAACCAGTGTTGGCCGGTTATTGAGTTTTGACCTGGTTATCAAGCCAGTTATTGATTTTCTTGATAACTGCCTGGTGTTGAACTTTCAAATTCTAACAACCTACCTGGATCACCTGAATATCATCCAGGTAAGTTATCAATCTTTAAACACTACCAAAAAAAAATTAAAAAGAAAAAAAGTCAATTATTTTTAATTTTTAAAAAAGCCCTATAACTGGTGTATAACCAGCAGTTCTCAACCAGTTATTTGAAAGCCTATCCTTATGCATAACCAATGGTTATTATCCAATTTTTCGATAACCTACCTGGCACCCAAAAGAACATTGATACTGATATTGATAACCTGTGTGGTCCGTTAAAAATTGCAAAAACAATAACCTACCGGGCGGTTATTACAATAAAGCAAATAACCAGGGGACACTGGTTCAAATCCAATGGTGTCATCCATCACACACAGTTCCTTGATCTTGACACTGAAATCTTAGGACAGAAAGTTCCAAGTTAAAGTAATCAATTAAGCAAAAGAGCTCTGAAGAAAAGACTGTCTATATAACAAGGTGCAGTACCTGTGATGCTTATAAAGATGCTTCCCAAATTTTGTGTGCAAGTGGCCACAGACATATGCCGAAATGTTGTGCTTTGCAAAAATTCCTTCTGGGTGTTTCCCTGTCTCTGTTGAGGTTGTGAATGACATAGGAAAATGGCCAAACACAATTTTTGTGACGGGGGCAGAATTATCATGGTCCCATTGGCTGAGTTGTTGGTCAATGTCCACAAGGCTCTGGTCTGTCGGGTGCCCGAAAACATTTGATGGGGCCCGCAGCCCAATCTGCATGGCATGATCAATGCCCACAAAGAGGTGCTTTCGCCCATCCCCTCCCTTCCAAGACACCCCAACAAATGAGATGGTCATGTTCACAAATTACCAGCATTTTTGTTCCAACTGAGGTAGGTCATTCCACATCAAAGTTTGAACTTTGCACAATCTGCAAAGTTCTACACAATTCCCTCCAAAATCCCTCCAAAACTGTATTACCCTAAACCTAAAATAGGACGGCACACAACACTGCAAACAGCAGCCAAGATCATCATCATCTAGCACAGTAAAACAATTTGCTACATTCAGGAACAAACATGTGAAAGAAGTTTCTGATGTACCGTGCTTAGTTCCCAACAGATTGATTCCTCAACATAATTTTGCAACACTTCAATATCAAGGTCTCAATGTGCTTTTGACTTGAATACATATCATGGTAGCATCCATCCACTGTAGAAAACTTGATGATACCTGTAAATTCTTGGAAGCTTACCAAGACAGTGATGCTTTGAACAAGGTTAGTGCGATTCAAGTGGCCATTTACACTATATGCAGAGTAGTAGTCCAAAGAGCTGGATAGCGGAACTCCATACTTGTCATGGTTTCCTCTCATGTCAAAAAAACGTTCAATTGGGAGACCACTGCCATCTGCAACTTTCTGAATAGAGTCCCAATAGTCAATCCATTCAACCTCATCCTGCCTTGTTGCTGTCCTGTCCTTGTTTTTTGCATCTACAAACAAGAGACCCAAAACCTTTCAATTTTGTAGCTAACATGACAGTGAATGAATCATGGGTTTCTCAAGTACCATCTTCATTTCTATGAACTTGACTGCCGAAAGCAGCAGTTGCTCTGTGATCTAAGAGCAACTCCACCAGTGCTCAGCATGTGACCCTGCAAATTAAAATTGGATGAAGAGAAGTCAAAGCATGCTGGTTTGGCTTAGCAAAATGGTTTTGGTCCAGCATTTTTGCACAATTCGCTGAGGCTGATAAAAGGCACAGCAAAGCCTAACACCTGCCAGAGAAGAGTGTAATAAATATGATCTGACTGCTGCTCCCTGTTTCTGATTGGCCAATCATAATGATTGGTCCAGATGGTTTGCTATTAGTAGTCTCCCACCTATTTGCAGTCCCAGGTTTAGTTTTATGGGTGGGGTTGGGAAAAAGTAAATTACTAAACTTGGATGTGAGAAACAGTTTTGCAGGGTCACATTCTAAGAACAAATACTGAGAACATGGAAATGCTCTAACACAATTGGATAAGCTCTGTTTTCCCCTCTATCACTTGCTGCTCTCATTTAGGGATTAGGGTTTCAGATGCTTTCCAGTTTGCAATGAATCCAAATATCAATTTCGAACACAGTTTCTTTCCTCCTGTGCTTTGAATTGAAACCTGATCTCAACAGAATCCAACAGAAAAACCTTACTCTTTATCCAGAATTGAATCAATCATATTCATGTTTGAGGTATGGATCCTTAACCCTAAGAAACTGTCTGCAGAAAAGATTGAAAGAGGAGGAGAGAAATCAAGCAAACCCACCAGTGAGATCGCCAGTGATCCAAACAAGGGCAGGTTTGATGAATTGCAAGGCATGTCCGAGCGCCTTCCTCAGAGCTTTACTCCTCTCTGGGATCCATTTGCTGATGTGTAGATCAGACAATTGCACCACCCATACCACATTTGCAGGTACATTACGATGATCTGCCTTCACAATGTTTTGCCTCCTCTTATTCCAACTGTTCTCCTTTGTGGGTAGTGAGGCATTCGCTTGAATCAATAGCATACAGATGAGAATTCCTCCTCCAAGAACCGCCCTCAACTCTCTTACCTTGAAACCCATTTTGATACCTCAAACCCTAATCTTGTGGCTGTGACTAAGGATTTCCCTTCTTAGCTGCGGATTCTTCACAGAACCAGACTGTCGCTACTGTCGTGCCAAGCTTCCAAAATCTGAAACGACCCATGTAAAAAGAAGCTTCGAGAGCTTCTTAGAGTGCCTACAAACTTCCGAAGCTTTTTAGGGTTTACTGTTTTCAGCTTAGGTCAGGAATAGAAAGCAAGATCATCCAGAGCTGCAAGTTAGGGTTTTTGCAGATCTTTGGGCAATTGATTGATTTCATATAGGTACCAGTTGTGCTTTCGTTTTTTGTGGTGAGCTTCCAGTAGCTGTTGATGATCAATTGTGTTTATTTTGTTGGTGCACAGCTGAGAGCTCTAAGTCTGCTGTTGCTTTGCACCGACAAGACAAGTGCAACAGATTCTTAGCATTCCCAGAGCTTCAGAGGCAGTAGAAACATTGAAATTAAAAAACTGAAATAAGGGAGTGAAGCTGATCTTTGAGCAGATCAACAATGTGGAGTGTGAGCTTCTTCTTCTTCTTCTGGGTTATGGGGAGATCAGAAATCTGGTTACATTGAGGTAGTGACATGAAGCACAAGTCAGTCAGGAATGAAATTCAAGCCATGGAAAGTACTACTGTCATTGACCTGATGCAATTCTCCCCACTTGTGTTTGTATGAAAGTGCAAAAGGATTACCTAGTTGCAGAACGGAATTTTCATTACCAAGTTCTGAAATGAGTTGTTTCCACTTGAATGTACAAGAAAGGTTCTAATATTCTAATCTGAATGCACTCACACTGAAGGATTGGCAACATGTTGCAGAAAAAGAAGCACAATTCGTTCTTCTCCCTCACTGCATCAGGTGTCAAAAACAGTTTCAAAAAGCTTTTTGATTGCATAGTTTTTTATTTATGCAAAGAACTGAATCTGTGCAAATACAATCACATTAACTGCAAAAGCACACAGTCCTTTATTCCTCTCTACATCATCACTGAAAACGTGTTTGACAGTTAGAGATTCCATAGATTTTATTCAGGCAAAGAATTTACTGTACAAAAATATAACTGCATGCATTGAGTTCACAGCAGCACTGCAGAGGTTTCTTTTCCAAACTGACAATAGATGTCGCACATGTATGTCCAATGCAGGTGAACCATTTGGCACCCTCTCCCACTCCCACCTCCCACAGAGCTAGAGGCAAAAACCTGTTAGACAAGAGAGCAAGAGAAACTTGTTCCAGAGAAAGAGAGAGAGATCAGGATCAAGAGAGAGAGATTGAATGTCCATCCACCTTGAATAACCACCAGATCAGAATTTCAAATAAAGATCTGACTTGTTGAACTTTGGAAGTGACAAACAAAAAAGGTAGCTCCAAACAGTAAGTCAGCAGCAGCAGTTTTCATTTTATTTAGTTAGTGTGGCTTGGGGACATGGCCATCCACGGCAAAATTGCGAGTGGCAGCAGGAAGAGCCATGCGCAAGCCATCTAGCTCGGGCTTAGCAATCACTTGGCATCCGAGGCGAGAGGTTTCAGTTAAGCCAAAAGCAAGATCAAGCATGTCATTCTCCTCATCAGAAGGCTCAGGGAGCTTGCCATAGTAGTCATCATCCGTGATGATCACATGGCAAGTAGAACACGCCAAAGAACCTTCACATGCACCTTCTAGCTCTATGTCATTCTCATGTGCAGCTTCAAGCATGGACATGCCTACAGGCACTTGAATCTCCTTCTCCTCTCCATCTTTGTTCACAAATGTGACCGAGATTTTCTCCACATCCGGCTTCTCAGATGATGACGCCGCTGTTGCAAACCCTCGCTGCCGTTGTTGTTGTGCTTTCGTTACCCTTGAAGGAAGGGAAGGATGCAACAACAAGGGAAAAGAAACCCTAGTGGAAGTAGATTCCGGAAGCGAAAAAGGAAGCCCACACACCTGCGACGCTCTTCGACGCAAAACTTCGAGGCACTTTGCCTCCTGTCCCTTGTCCGCGAGATCATCATCTCCTCCTCCCACGAAGCTCCCCGAATGGCAAGAACTCGCACCAAAAGAGCTAACCGAAATTGCCGTGGTTCCGGCTTGTCCGGCAAAGCTTTGTTCCAAAAGCTTGGAACCTGAAAACCGATGCCGTCCAAGGAAAAGAGCTTCCAAGCACCGCCGCAAGCTCCCGGGAGCAGCTGCTCCTCCAATTCGCCTCATCTTGGAAACCCTAGCATAAGAAACTATTATCCAAACTACCAAATTTCAAAACAGATCTTCCGTTCAAATCTCCTCTGCAAATATATCTCCGCAAACAGATCTCAAGAAAGTTTCGTTTCCACAAATCTTCAGGAAGACAAACCAAAGCACCAGGAGGTGCTTTTCCGTCTAAGAAACATTCCCCGTGAAAGACACAAGGGCAACGGCAAGATGCAAGCTCTTCTCTGGATCTTCTTACGCAACAAGCATCAATATTAGGAATGCTTAGATCAAGTCCAAGGGGTTTAGGGTTTAACCAATTAGGGTTCCAATTTGAATTTAGGTCTTGCTCAAAGTCTAATGGATTTAAGGTTCCAAGGTTTTTAGGGTTAGGTGTGATTATTCACATCGTGTCCAAGTACCAGAAGAAAGTAACAAGTTTTCACAATGTTTAGAATTGTGGCTGCTGCACGAAAAAAACCTCGCGTCTTCCTCCTGAAGTCCAAGGGTCTTAGGGTTCAACAAAGTAGGGTTCCAAGCTTTTAGAGTTTAGGGGTTCTTGTGGAGTGCCAGAAAATAAAAGGGTGTTCGCAGAAAACAAAACTGTGGCTGCTGGGATTCGAGCCCAGGTCTCCACGGCCACAACGTGGAATTCTTACCACTAAACTACAGCCACCACATACGATAGGTTATTTAATATTAACGTACATAATCAGTTAAAGATAATAAGCCCCTTTTTTGTTTCATCTTTTTTTCTGGAATTTTTTTGGAAAATAAATTTATTAGGGAAGAGGGATTTTGTGTGTATATAGGGATTTTCATTTAGGGATTCTGTTGTCAGGTTTTGTTTATGGGATATTTGCAGCATGGATGTGATCAGATGTTTTAGGTCTTCCTTTGCCAATATTTACAGATGATTTTGGGTGTTTTTGGTTTGGAGCATGAGAATCAATTCAAGCTGTATATTTTTGATTCCCTGAATTGGTGAATGTGGGGGGTTGGGTTGTAAGATGTCAATGAAATGTGGGGTCGTAATACGATGGTTTAATTCTTCCTACCAATCTATGCAAAGCAAAGGAGGCACAGGAGATGCTCTTCTAAAATTGAGTTTTATACACCTTTGCACAAAGGAGAACATTCAACTTCAAAGCTATTTCCTTGATTGTCATACTAATTTCCTACATTATGTGTAGGGTAACACCCGAGGAACAGGGTGTTCTGGAAGTAAGCAAGCACCCATCCAAGCTGGAGCCAAGGGATGCTTACTTTTGGAACTCCCCCCCACTCTGAGGGTGTTACCAAGCATAAGAAATGAAACAACTTTCTTTATTTTTTATTTTTTTTAAAAAAATCCTATCATCCTCAGCTGCTTGTATCTATCATGGGAAAAAATGAAAAAAATTACAGTGGCCATTTTGAAAAAAAATAAAAATGCTTGCTCCAGTGTGAATTTCATGTTTGACCAGCATTTTTTCATTTAAAATGCTCACCTCTTATGCATTACCTATTACACTAAACCCTCCAAATATACTACACAAAGTTACAGGGGTTTTGATGAGTGATTGCAGAAATCATGAGAGTCATCAGACCAGTGAATTTTATTTTATTTTTTGTGGCAAAAAGACAGCAAACTCTTCAACTTTGGCAAACTTACAACAGAGGATTGGGATTGCAATTTACTAAGGGAAAGAAGGGATTAATCAAGACCCACAGGCCCCACACCAAATCACAGAAGAGAGTCTGAGACAAAATGAACTTTCCTGTTCTATTTATTTTCCATTGAATTTTATTTTTTCAGAGAATTGAGCTTGGGTTTTGACTCTTGGTAAAAATATGCAAAAAAAGAGAAAATATACATTTTTGATTTTATTTTATTTGTTTTTGTGTCATTGGGTTGTTGTATTCAGGTTATTTACTATACATCAAAAAGCCCATCCTCTTTATAGTAGGTTTTTGGCTCTGCCCCTCCTGGTAAAAATTTGTGTATTTTCAAATCCAGCCAAGGAGAGGCCTGCCAAGTTTGATGACCCATTTGATGCTTCTTCTTCAACTGTAATAAGAGATCATCATAATACATATGTTTTCTATCCACGGACTTCCTCCATTGCTGTGATGATGAATGCTAGAGTGCATTCCGACACCCAGATCTGCAATATGCAGAAGCATTACGGACACAATTATATACTTATAAATTCACAAACTTCTTGAGGCCACCATGTTTCCAGTACATTATTGTGGTGCGGAATCATCGAAACTAGATTTGCCAACAATGTCTTATTAAGCATATTTTGTAAACTGTTTATAATTTAGGGCCTTTTGTTTTTTTTTTCCTTTGTTAATTAGAGCAGGCACTTGTTAATTAGAGTCTTTTTCCATGCACTTCAAAATGCAAGGAGATGGCCGTAATTGCGGATGAGCATAACACTCCATGCATACACTCCCGCACATGCCATTAGCTTCATTTCTTGCAATCGGATTTGTAGACCCGACATGAAATCTCGGATGGGTTGAGGAATGTCCATTGAAGTCAGTGATCCAGAATCATCATCATCAAAAAATGTGTCGTTTCGAGACCTAGTGTCTTTGCGTGTCATTGTTGTCACATGCCGACCCGGTAATATTAACCAATTATTCTTGTTGTGCTGCTTGGGTGTCGAGGAGGAGCTCCACCACATTGTCCATCATCCTACATATATAATTGCCTCAAAAACAATTCTTTTGCTCCACCACATTGTCCATCATCCTACATATAAAATTGCCTCAAAATGGGTAAGAAAAACAATTCTTTTGCTCCACCACATTGTTCATCATCATACATATAAAATTGCCTCAAAATGGGTAAGCAAAAAAAATTATTTTATTCGCAATGCAAAAGTCCTCACACCCCAATATAATGATGTAGAATTGAAATGGGTGTCTAAATCCGGATTCCACTTAATGAAGTTTTAAAAATTCGGATTCCAATTAATGAAATTAATAAGGAAAAAACACATGAAAATTGGATAGAATTTTAGCTCTACTTTGTATGCATCTCCATATATGTATGTAGTTCTTCCTAGTCCCTTCTTCTTTCCATAAATTTCATCACAACTTTCTTTTGTTGTCTACATTCTAACTACGCAAAGGAATCCTGGAAAGGAATTCTTGTGCTTTTGTCTAAGAAGAAAGAAAGAAAGAAAGAAGGAAGGAATGTAGAAAGGAAGAAAACCCACTAGGCTACTCCTGAATTTTCCCTTAAGGAAGAAAAAGGTCACCTCCAACTTGGGGTTTTGGCACCGGTTAGCATCCTACCCAACCATTGTGACTCTTGGAGGTTAGGGTAGGGTGATCACAATACCTACTTGTGCCTGAAGGAAAAAAACTCCAATCAAATCACAATGTGGAAAGTTTCCCAACTATGTAATGGTTTTTGATGTGGGCTTTTTTTGCCTCTCTTTTTGGTCCCCCTTACAAAATGCACAATGGTGGGGGTTCCTTTGGGATTTACCAGACCTAACTCGGGCGGCTGCAAAGACCCTTTTTATATACAACACCATTCCGCAAAATCCACATGAAACCCAATTTATGTAATGGAGTGTGCCATGTACAATGTGCCCGTGTTACTGCCCATCCAGAAATTCGGGCGTGTCATGTCTTACCTAGGATTGCCCAAATTCCTCATGGGCACCTCACTAGACATAAAGGCCTACTATACCCAACACACTCCATACTACAAAATTAAGATTAGTAACTAAAAATTAACCCTAATTCATTGAGCTGGTTTAGGTAGAGCAGCTTTAGGTTTCATAAGTTGTCCTTTATTATCACATTTTCAAATTAAAATATGCTTTTTGATTCCCAAGTATGGAGTGAGGAAAAGGTGTCTCTACAGAGTTTTTTTTGTTTTTTTGGTCTTAACACCATCATCACAAGCAGATTTTCAATACCAATTTGCTGCACCCCATTTCTATTCAATTCAATTCATATTGATTTCAATTAAAGTTGCATGCAATGTCCTTGAATGTTTTTGTTTTATATGAAACTCAATTTCCACACCTAACTTGACCTAACCAGGCCCTCCATTGTGCCTTGTGAGGGTTAGTTCCTGACCTAACTTGGGCCACATGATTGTTATGTAAATCCACATAACCATTGCATAAATCCGTGAAAACCATTGTGCAATGGAGAATGCAACCTTTTCTTAAAATGGAGCAACCCCTTGCATAGTATTGCAATTTCTTAATTCAACACAAGAATTTAACAGACCACCCTATGGGGGTTACGGACAAAATAATGGAGAGTTGTGGCAAAAATTTAATTTGTTTGAAAACCAATTGCCTGTTATGGTAAGGAGCACGGTGGTGGTTGTTTTAGACACCAAATAGATGCTAAACAGAAACACTAAAACCACTAATCAACTACCCACAAATCCTCGTCTTTTAAGGATGTGTTGAAACCAATAGGCTGAGCTTTTTGGGTAACGAGCGCGCTTGTTCTTGTAGTCCACATAATAGATGCCAAACCGAACACTGAAACCACTGTCCCACTCAAAATTGTCCAGTAAGGACCATGCAAAGTAGCCTCGTACATCCGATCCATCCCTGCAATAATGCAAGTTTTGAGCACTGTGTAATGGGTTGAAACCCTAAGTACTAGAACCACCCAAGTACTAAGGACCAGGCTGGTGGTATGTTCCAAAGTCGATCGTCAATAACAGAACAACACTGGTTGAAACCAAACATCCGCAAAGAACCATCCAAATATAACTCTTCAAATTAGCTCAAGATTTCTTATCCATGCACTTTTCAAAACTTTTTGTTCAAGAACTTTCGTCTATTTTATTTTTGTTATTTAAATCAACATTGAATTGGTGAAGTAATTCACAACATCTTCATCCTTGTGGAGTCTGAATTTTAAGAATCGACTCCAAATTGGGTAAGCCAAAAACACAGCAATGGTTTAGGGTTTAGGGTTTAGCCTGCATGATGGGGTCGTATTTTTACCTCATGGCCAAAAGTATGTTTTGCATGTAATCATGGTGGTACTGAATTCGTTGTAGATCATGTAATTGTTCATTGAGTGGAAGCAAATCCTCACTGTTGACCTCATCTACACCTGCCAACAAAGATCAAAGTTGAAACCAAATGCTTCAAAATTTGCAGATGTGAACTTTTCAACTATTTTTTCTTTACAAGGATTGGATGTATTTACACATGTTGATATTGGTGTCTGTTGATGGATATGTTGACAACATAATTGGGTTTAGACCAATTACACCAGGTTTGAGTGGATCTCCTCTAAGGTACCAGAAGCATAGGTAATGGAGCTTAGATTCTTTCAGAAGCAAGTCTATGATGCAAATGGTTCAAATGGAATTTTTCACTTGTTTTCAAGAAATGTCATTTTCCAGCAATGACACCGTTGTATCAGCAACAGCAGCAAGCAAAGAAGAAGAAATTTAACCATTTTCAGTGATGTATATAATGGGATTGTTGTAACGCTCTCTAATCCAACCAAGAATCTTGCGCATACCACTTGGCACTACAAAGAGCCAATCGGATGGTGTCTGCCAAAATGCCACATTCTGTGAGAAACTTGGGTTTGGCATTAGTGAATTGAAAACCTGGAGCTTCAGGTCTTCTTCAGCAGCTTACTGATCACCAATTACACCCACAACTTCACAGCTAAAATTAGAGAAAAAAATTAGGTTGTTGGGTAAAGACACTGTAGCTGATGTCTTCAACATTACAAAAACATTGATGACAAAAATACATGGAGCTTCTCTCTCACCGTTGGCCCTATAAGAACTCCATTCTTATATGCTGCACATTTCCAGGACCACCCAAAAGACTTTGAGTAAATCAATGATCTATGAGTGCAAAAGACTTCTACTTGCATATGCAAATCATGTTCAAATTAGGTCACTTTGGGCCTTGATTAAGCTTTTGTTTTTAAGTACATTATCACATAGGTATTGTAAGATTTGTGATTTCAGTGAATGTATCACACTCAACATTTTTGGCGACATCTAGGATTTGCAAATGGTCTATAGATACAAATTACCCATTCTTTCAGTTGTTTCAAACTTTGCACTCAATACCACACCCTTAACTCATTGTTTGGTTACATTCATAATGTGTAGGGGAAGGAACCCCTTTGAGGGTCTTCCGAGATTTTAAGGGCCCAGCCAAGGCTGATAGCCTGAGGCTGGGCCTGAAAATTCATGAAGACCCAAAAAGGAGTAACATCTCCAACATGATGAACTTTTTAAATTTCAGGAATCTCACAAAACAGAAGGTACTTGAAATTTGAAATGGGAGGTGCAACGAATTACACAGGCAAAATTTTCAAAAAGTTCATTTTCATTACTGTAAATCGTCCAATAAAAAAAGATTTTTTCCCATAATTTATTTATTTTTCAATCTTTGAATCTACAAATTTGGGGAGTTTGAGAACATACGGGTTATGGCAATACTTCCATCACTGTCATTTCGGGTAGCATATTGCGATGAATAATGATTCAGGCCAATAAAATCATATGAGCCTTTGATTGCAGCCGATTGTTTTGCAGTAAAATGAGGCAAACGATTGCCCAGGGAAGCTCGCATAGAGGCTGGATAATCACCAAAAAATATGGGATCCAAAAACCTGCAACAAAAAAGTGATCACAAATTGTTATTATATCACATGAAAAAGATTGGTTGGTCTCTTGAAGGTTTTAATTATTGTGAGATTTTATGAGCAAGTCTTCTTACTTGGAAAGGAATGGATCATTAGATATAAGAACTTACCACCCAATGAAATCTTCAATGCCAAACTGGGCAGCTTCCCTGTCTTGACTGGAATCTGTGAGAGGTTCATACCATGGAGAATCTGCAGTGATACCTATCAAACCTTTCTGTTCATCCTGCAGCAGATGTGCCCCACAAAACTGTAAATTACAAGATGGTTTACAGCATATGTCAAGTTTAATCCAACAATCAAATTCACTGGAATTCTGTTGATACTGAGCCATATCATGAAGAGGGTTTGGGGTTTACGGTCTGTGTATCTCCAAAAAAAACATCAATATAGAAAAAGTACCTGGAATTGAGTTTTGTAAATGTTCACAGCTAATGCATGGGCATTTAGGGCATTGTGTGCAACAATATAAGGCTCTGTCAATGAGTTGCCCTGAGTACAATTTCCATAAGGTGCTGAGCATCGACCCGGTGCATTTTTTCCAGAAAAATAACCAGCTCCAGCAAAAGAATGAATTTCATTAAATGTAATCCAATGCTTCACTCGATCACCAAACAATTGAAAACAAAGTTGTGCAAACTCTCCGTAAATCTCCCTACAACCCACCACAACTTCAGATGATTTATTTGTGATACATAAATAAATTTTGGTGCCAAATTGGACAAGAACTTCAGGCAAAGAGCTTTTCTAGAATAAACCCTAAGGCTTGTCTCAGAGCCAGAAGATAAATGACCCAAATACCCTAAACCCAACCTACAAGAACCAAGGTTTGAACTTTGAACCCTACCAATAAAATCTGGTACTCTGCTGCAACTCTATATGCTCATACAATAGAATGTCATCCAGAGAAGAGATGTGTGATTTCAATTGGAAAGGGACTGCTGATTATGTTTCACTTCCAGACAATTAAATGCCCAGGAACCCTAAACTCATTGGAATTTCACAACCAGTTTTCATAGAAAGCCAAAGATATATGTCTACGTACACAATTTCAGAATTCAGCCATCCTCCAATTGATTCCTCAAGCGCCTCTGGCAAGTCCCAATGATATAGTGTAACAAAGGGCACAATGTCTATGATATACCAACACAAAAACTCCAGTCAGAATTCAATACATTACATAGTGCTAAAGGTGAGTAATCTTGTTTATCTGATGCAATAATATTTTCCAACACTTCATGAAGACTATTTGCAGTGTCATCTGAGCTTGAGACTGAGGAACCGAGTAGTGATGGTTTTCCAACAGTAGATGTATATGAAGCTCATGGGAACTCAGACCAGAAGATTGATTTTATGGGTGTCATGATCTTACTTTGCAACAAAAGATAGTTGATAAGCCGGTTATAGTACATCACTCCTGGCCAATTCACACGACCTCTCCCACCTGCATTTTTCAAGACAACCCAACATGAAATTATAGGTGGTAGTGCTTGTCTATGTGAACCTCTTATGTGTGGAAGATTGCCAAAACCCAAATTCAGCAGATCACAATCTGAGCTCTCTATTGTGATGGTGATTCTATAAGCCATATTTCTGAAATTCTGCATCCTGATCACTACTAAAATCAGATGTAAGAATTGACTTCTTGTGATGGACCCAACTTGGCAAAATACGAGCCCAGGATATGGAGAATCGATATGCATCCATATTCAAGTCTTTCAAGAGCCAAACATCTTCCTGCAAAAAAACCCGAGTGTTGGTTAGCTGAGCATCCTCATGCTTTTTACAGTGATGTTTATGGTAGATTTCTGTTTTTTAACATCATCTTGAGATCAATTGAAGAAACACAAAAACATGAGAAAATAATGTATGAACCCACTTAGCTAAATACACATGTACACATTTTTATTTTTGTTTTCTTTGCAAGTTTTTACTGGTATGGGAATTATGCCTCCATCCTATGATACTGGTCGACTGCCACATCTCCAGTTGAATTGTCAATAATGTGTCCTGCAAGCACAGAAATTGTTCAGCATATGAGAACTCTTTTCCTGTGTCTATATAGTTGGTGGTTACTCTCATGTATTTTATATCCATTGCTGAAAGAAAAGGTTCATGCTTCAGTTGCAACTCAAAAGATTGTCACTACTTTGTGTTCACAAGAACTGGGCACCAAATTGCAATTGAAATCAATAGCCAAGTAAATGCAGCAGTTTTGAGTTGAAGGTTTTTTTTCAAAACCTGGAATATGTGTGAACACATCCCATATGCTTGGGCCTTTACCACACTCCTTTGCAGCTCCTTCATACTGCAATCAACAGGACCCTTTCCCCCCATGTGTCAAAACATCCAACCGTAACATTAAAAAGTACTAAAACACCCATTGATGGAAAGATGCATCTGGTTTATCCACAATCCATTGAAACAAGATGGGTACTGCAAAAACCAAAAAAAAATCACAAAAGTGAGCCACTCATTCATGCATCTACCCAGCAGCAGATTGTCACTTATCAACAACAACCCATCTGGATCTATTAAATTCTCACTCAAGTTTGCAAATTGAGACATCACAAAAAAGAGACAAGCTTCTTGCAGCGCGCACTTGATAAGCAGCTGTGGCTGTGCCAAATATGAAGCCCTTAGGAAAACTACTTCTCAGAACAGTGATATTATCAGATGTTGCTGCTGCAAGGATTGTTGTTTCAGCTGACTGTTGTTGTTGGCTCTGAAAATCTTTAAAACTGCCATGAACTAGTTGCCTGCTTGTTGCCACACACAAAGTTAAACCAAATAGTGCAAAGAAAGCATGAAAGATAAGCACAGATCTCAACATCTTGCTCCCAAAAAAAACACACTGGATTCAATCCAAAATTCTGCACTTTCGTAACAAATGCCAAAACAAAAAATTGTAATCAAATGAAAGACCAACTGGGTTCCAATTGTCTTCCCATTTCTCAAACCCACTCTGGTACCACCTGCCCAAAGTTGCAAGCAAACAAGATCTGTTTTATACGCAATTGAGATTTTTCATCTTGCCACCATCTTCCTTTTTCATCTCTTTCTCTGCACACTTACTTTGTGGTGAGACCCACAACCCACAATGGTCCCGCCGACATGATTGCTACCTATTGATAAGTTGTTCTAGGGCTTTGGGTTTATCAAGATAGAAACTTAGACTAATCTTTAAAGCTCTAATAAAGCATGATTGGTAGATAATTCACAACTAAACCCCTAAACCCAGCTCCTCCTCACTGGTGTTGGATGATGATCTCTATCTTGATATTTTCTTTTTCTTTTCTTGAGGTGAGGTGAGCTAATCTCTCAAAGTACTTTTCATAATAACCAAAGTGGAACTTGACTCATCCATATATGCTCCTTTATTGGTGCATTATTGGTAAAATTCCAAGTACTTACTTTGTTGCAACAACAAGAAGATAGATAGACAGAGAGATAGCATGCATGCATGCATGCACCACCTACCAAATTCTACAACATTTTTGTTCATGAAATTACTATGAGTGACCTAAAATTGTACCTTGTAAATCAGCCTATGAGTTGTTGTTTGTAAATATGGACATAAAAGGACTGAACAAAACAATGTGTTGGGTGAAGTTTTCTTGGTAACAGCGATTTTGGGTGGCAAGGACAAAGACAAAACTGGAGATTCCACTGGTGGAGCCATTTGGTGGGGCTATTGGGCTAGTACCTACTTTGTTGAATAGGTACTATTTGCAAGGTACTCGGCAAGTTGGGTATGTTTGAGATTGTTTTCTCAAGGTTTGGAGAATTGTCAATTCCAGCTTTGCCACATAGTTGAAGTGTTCAAAATCAAATCCCTCATCTAGATGGTCCTAAAACTTGACTTAGAGTTATTCATATAGGCTCCCTGGCTTTGGGCACCAGTTTCACCCTCTAATCCATGTTTCATCCCCAATTTGAGAGTTTCTGTAAAGTTAGCAAAATTGGGTATGAAGTCGTGAAACTGGGTATGAGTTTAACAAGAAGATTTTCAGGATCTTATTCTGACAACCCTTGATGTAATGAAGAATGTGAGCAGCAGTTAATGCACAGGCAAAGGCAAATCCGAACCTAAGGGTGAAAACTCCCATGAAGACCAACTTAGCTGAGAAAACTAGTTTGGTCCCCTGTTTTTCCCCTGTGTGCACTATTTTCATCCTGACTTCCCATTTTCAACTTGGCGAAACTGGGGCCCAGTAGCCCCATTTTGGGTACTACTTTATGGACAACTCTGTTGTGGGCATAAAAAGTTGAAATTTCATGATAAGCTTGGAAAATATTGAGATAAGACTCTTGATAGATGAAGTGTTTGAAACCAAAATGCTCATCTAGATGGCCCTAAAAGGTTTCATGTTGTTATTGTGTGCCTAAAGGTTGCTATTTCATGATAAGCTTGGCAAATAGACAAGACTCTAGGGAATCAAGAAACTTTTGGAACTTTAATAGAAACAAATTGTACACTATGACTCGGACAAATGGCAACTAGTGTCACATTCACTCTATCATCAAGAATGTCATAGTTGGTCACAACATATGGTTTTGTGTGATGGTGGGAAGGGGGTTAAGGTTTGGATTTTTGGGATTTTGATGTTCTAAAATGTGTTCCTAACATGCTCTCCAAGTTTTAATGCCTTTCCCAATATGTTCCTAATAGCCCCACACTTTATCCCAAAGTTGACACTCATAACTTATATAGATGGACCAAAGGGAAGCATCCATATTTCTGTAATTGTTTTTTGTGAATGCAAACTTTTATTTGGGGGTATGTCCAAGATTTCACAATTTCTTCTATGAAGGGCCAATCAATGTGGCTCATAACAAGTCCAAATAAATTGAAGTTTGGTATGCGCCTCACAAGTTAGTGAGAACCAACAATAGGAACTCAACAACCAAGAATATCCATTGGCATTGCAACTATGTAAAATTCAACTTTCAAAACATAACGATACAACATATGGCACAAGAGGATGTTTTGATGACTAATGCTTTGAAGGTATTCAGTTTTTAAGGTTAATTCTAAGGGTTGAGGTGCAAATTCTTGGGATGCAAACTTGAGTTGACACTCTTTTGTTAGAAATAGCACAAAAATTGAACTATGGAATTAGTCTTTTGCTAAATTTGAAATTGAAACCATGAATTATTTTTTTGAATATAGGGTCAAGAAAGAGGAAAGTTGATAAGTAAATTAAATTATGTAGTTAAGTATTAATTTTAATTAATGGTTGAAAAAGTTGGGTTCAAAAAGTGCAAGTGGTTTTATGAGAATGTTGAGAAGAATGTTAACAAATTGATTTCTTGCACTACAAGAAAAATAAGATTTTGTGACTAGTTTTTATGACTAATTTGTATAGTAAACAACGTATGCAACTAAAATCCCACTAGTCATGTTGGACAACTCGCATGCAACCATAGTCACAAATGACATATCTTTGGATGAAAAATAAAATTTAACAAAATATATATTTGTATTTTAACTGAATGTATACATATTGTCATTTGTAACTAACTTATGATTGATTTGGTTAACGTTAACAATAAATGATGTGTTAACATGTGATAATATTTTTAAATTATTTTATTTAAATCTGAAAAAATTCATGTCATCCATTTTAGATGGTTTTAGATCATGAAATGTGGCACGATAAAAATTTATTGCATAGCATATAAATTGTGTTCATTTCTAAAGTCAATTATTTGATGATATGTGACACATTTAAGCCACATGACATTTATGTAAATAAGTAAGGATAGTAGGTGTAGGGAGATAAGTCAGTAGGCCTTGGCTATTTAAGTAGGTTTAAGATAATCTTATTTTATTTTGAATTTAACCTTTAAGGTTGAGCTTCTTTTGTTAATTCATCCCTTGAATGACACTTGCATTTTGAATATAATTGTTGCACCTAATTATATATTCCACATTAAAAAAATGGAAGACAAAATATATAAATTAAACATTTTAGTTCCAAATGTGACCAATTTAGTCACAACCTATTTACAACTATTTCGTAATACATATTCTATACTAACTTAGTTTACCTAATAATTATACTAATAATTATATGCAATAATAACTAAAGGTAATAATATTATATCATTATTATTATTGTTTCATTTGTGAACTAAGTGTCAAGATTAAAATAAGATATTATATTGTTATGATAATCTCTATTTTTATTCTACTATGCAATTTTGTTTTCCTTGTTCATCATAACATTCTTCACACCTAAACATTCATTTTATAAAAAATTGGCAATTACAAGATGTAGATAGTTTTAGGACCTAAGAATTGTAATCACATTCATTTATTCATTCTTTTATTAGAAAGCATTACAACACACCTAACTACTTACATATGGAAATATTGTGATAATTTATTTTTTTACATTGAAAAAAAAAAGAATTAACATCCACCAAGGCAAACTAATTAGAATGAACATACACACCAAAAACAAACACACCATCACCAAAACCTAAAACTCTCTTGGACACACATGACTTCTCAATAATTTCCAAAGAATTTGTGGTAGACATCACCAACTTCAAAAGCATTTTAAATTCCCTTCCAACTTGCATGCTTTACATGTTCCTTCCAAAAATAAAATCATAGTGCAAAACCCAACAAAATATGATAGCTCCACAATTACCTTACATCTCCATCATAAATATAAATCTCTAACAAAAAAAAATACCACTCCTGAAAACAATGAAAAACAAATCATAGAAAAACCCGAACATCATTATTTGAATTATTCCATAACAACATAAAGGAAAAAATTCCAATATCACATAACTAGCAACCTCCTCACCACCATCACCTATTCATCAAGAGCAAAACAACAAATCCCAACCTTGAAACAACATCTTGTTCTCTTTTTCTTTATTGAAAACCTACACATTAATACAAAACCACAAAGCATGTCTATTTTAAGTAATTTTCATAAATCCAAAACCTTGTCACCTTCAATAATCTTCTAAAAATTGATGTTAATTAACCATCCTAATTTATGATTTTTTTTCAAAGGAGAACAAAAACTTCCTTCCCTTTCCACACCATGCTTAAAAAATCATAATCAACATTCCACATCACAATGGCAAGACATTTGGTTTGCAACAAGGGCAAAAAAAGAATTAAGATTCATTTAATCCTTGTGGCACAAAATGTTAATGATCAACATGTGAAAAACAAAAGTAGATTCAAAGGCTGACATAAATTACATTTCATTTCATGCAATTTAAACATTTCAAAAACTATCATGGATAGATTTTGAGAATGTGAAAAATTGTGCAAAGCTTGAACTTGGTCACTAACTTGTATGTATTGGTTGAGGTATCTCATTGCATGGAAAGACAATGGAAGGGGTTACAAATGAAACATTGCCTATTAAACAAAAAGTTGCCCTAAGCCAATTCAACAATTTAAATCAATTTAAACTTTATTTTATGGTGTCAAAATTTGGTTCATATGGATTGAGATTAAAATTTTAACCTATAATAATTATAGGTGGGCAAATAGGAGGCTTGCAAAATTGGTGTTTTTAAGCAAAGGAATACCATTCACCTAATGTCACAAATGTAGTTTTATTGCACACAAAAACCAAAAGAACTCTAAATTATTGATCAACCATCAAAACATTACCAAAAAAAAATATTAAATCAATTAAGTGTATAACAATGATTAATAATTGATAAAATTTATATTCTTAGATCAAAAATTGATAATTACAAAGTCCTTTGTAGGTAAAAGGACTTTTGTCACAATCAAAAAATGATTACATTAGGACTCCATTTTCCATAATTTACATGATTTTCTTGGTTGGAACTTATTGAGTTAACATTACTTATTATGGTTATGCTATTAAAAAAATCACCATGTAAATTCAATTGTATGCCCAAAGTTTAACATAATTCTTAAAGTCCATTACAAAGTCTTTAAAAAATTTGAATGAAACTTTTTAACTTGAAAACACCCAAATGCATATAAGAGGATGGCATATGAAAATGGTCAAGAATTATAAGAGAAAATGAGGGAATGCCTTTTACTGAATGTGAGCTTTTAAAAGATTTTGACAAAACCTAATGCCCCCACCATGTTTTATATCATAGAGATTATAAGAAAGTTAACCAATATTATCACATTTTTTTAAAATGTAATTTATATTAGTAATATGGTGTGTTTTTTGTTGGGATTGGGTTTTCCTTAATTGGTGTGTGTTCATTTTTTCTTTACAATGGATTTTGTCCAGTTGTGTTGAAACAAAATTCAAAAGTAGTAGCAAAAAATCATCACTTATTTATAATGTATAGGGGGTGGCACTCTTGTCAAGGCATTTTTTTTAGAGATCCAAGGGTGGAGCCTAATGTCCAAGGCAAAATGCCTTAACAATAATGATTCCCCCAATGTAAACAAAATAGTTGTAATTATTTTCCATTTGATTGAAGATCTTACACTATATTCCTTTCTAGCCCATGATCTTACACGAAACTACCCCACCCAAGATATATTATACTTTAGCAGGTGCCCTTTGAATACCAAAAAAAAAAAAGATTATTATGATGTTAACTTGTCATAAACAACATTTTGATGATTCATATTAAATTTTCATTTCACAATTGTTCATCTTTTGTTCTATTTTCTTAGTGATTAATGTGGTAGGATATTTTGTTCCCCACCAAATTTCACAGGGCTTGTCATTTTGTGCCTTGCATGGTTTGGAACAAAATTACATGATTCATGTTCTTTTATTATACATAAAACAAACACTATAAGAAATCTCTTCCATCAAAACCACATTACCCTTCAATTAAAACTCAAAAACAACTCATATACAATTATTATGCAACTATCCTTTGAATATTGCAACTATTGTGCAACTATCCCCTTAGAAATACTATGTATTAATAAATAAATTATCACATCAGAAAATCAGTTAGTTGTATTATAGTTATAAGTCAGTTGAAATTGGGTTTTTATATGATGATTTATGCACATCGTACATACATATGTAGTCAACCATGTTTGGCTTTTTCAAAAATTGCATTATAATTACATGTGACAAATACTTTAAAATTATTATAAATGTGTCACTAAAACAACAATTATGTTGCAATTAATGTATAGTGTACATACATGCAACCATGCCGTGTGTGCACATTTCCACCACTCATTATGAGATACATTTGCAACTAGTTTTTTATTATAATTCCCATTGATACAATTAGTATGGCCACTAATGTGCCACTACTAAAATATCAGTGTTCAACTATGTTATGATTATAATACAACTACTTATAATTTAATAAAGATACATATTCATTAGTTATTTATATTTTCATCATATGTGTTTCATTTTGAATTATTTAAAATGTCATGGGAGCACTATTTCAAGTTTTAAAAATCATCTTTGAACTGCAAAGGAAAATGAACAATGAGAAAATACCAAGAAAAAAAAAAACTTTCTAACTTACAAAACATGTTTTTTTTCTTTTTCTTTTCCTCTTTGGACACATCCTACTTTCAAACCTCATAACGTTTTTAGTTCCTATTCATTTTAAATGACTTAAAGTGCTATAGGAACGCCATTTGAAGTTCTATAAATCATATTTGAACTCTTTAATAACAATATGACAACATACAAAGAATTTTGTTGGTGTTTGGGAACTAGCCTTTATAGCATTTGGTGGTTTGTTTTTTTGTGTTTTTGACCCCCTCTACTTTTTCAAGGTTATAACTTTTTCAATTTTAATTCGTTTTTGACAATTTTTAATGCACTAAATGCATTAATAGGAGGGGTTCAAGTTTTGTTTAAACACCAAAACAATGGAGCCCTCCCCTTGGATCTGGCCTATTTTGAGCATTTAAGTGTTATAGTTGTAATTCAATTTGCAACTAATGAACAATTGAAAAATTCAACCCATATGTTTTGTCTTCAGATCCCATGTTACAAATTATATATAAAAAAACTTGTTCTTTTATGTTGTCACATTAAAATTCATGTGCCATTTTGGGATGAATTTTAAAAAAGCTTAACCTAAAGGCAAAACATAAAATAGAAAATAGAATTTCATGGCTTTTCTTTAATGCACTTAGTCTTGTGCTTTCCTACCTACTTACCTACCTATGTAAGTAGGTAGGTAGGTAGGTCATAGGTAAATACATAAGTAT
>Ga0209611_10001917_pt1 | contig 36240 bp, 33 predicted proteins | sample S1TSphgellanicum_3_FD_187693 | JGI IMG/M metagenome (GOLD analysis project Ga0209611, IMG submission 187693) | Host-associated microbial communities from peat moss isolated from Minnesota, USA - S1T2_Fc - Sphagnum magellanicum MG (SPAdes) (version 2) | ecosystem: Host-associated > Plants > Peat...
CCTACACCTAGGTAAGTAGGTAGGTAAGTGGATAGGTAGTCTACACCTACGTAAGTAGGTAAGTAAGTGGATAGGTAGCCTACACCTAGGTAAGTAGGTAGGTAAGTGGATAGGTAGCCTACACCTACGTAAGTAGGTAGGTAAGTGGATAGGTAGTCTACACCTACGTAAGTAGGTAGGTAAGTGGATAGGTAGTCTACACCTACGTAAGTAGGTAGGTAAGTGGATAGGTAGCCTACACCTAGGTAAGTAGGTAGGTAAGTGGATAGGTAGTCTACACCTACGTAAGTAGGTAAGTAAGTGGATAGGTAGCCTACACCTAGGTAAGTAGGTAGGTAAGTGGATAGGTAGCCTACACCTAGATAAGTAGGTAGGTAAGTGGATAGGTAGTCTACACCTAAGTAAGTAGGTAGGTAAGTGGATAGGTAGCCTACACCTAGGTAAGTAGGTAGGTAAGTACAACATGGCAAAATAAGCGAGCCTTTGGTATTCCATAGTATGCGTCTGACATGTGCGCAGACTTGGAGCGGCACCGTGGCCGTCGAGCTCCTTGAAATACTCCGGGTGGTAGGATTTCTAGCCAATCCAGCAATCTTGCAAAGAATATCTGCAAACTTGTGAAGAACGTGCGCGCACTAGTAGCTCGAGAGTCTAGTTCGTGGTGGGAATTAGGGTACTTCTTGGAGCAAGCTTGGCCTAGGATCCACGAACAAGAGAAGAATTCGGCTGTAGAGAGGTGCTGCAGAACGTGATGACGATGGTATAAGCGCCAGCAAAAGGTTGGAGTAGAACCTTTTTCCTTGTTCATGAAATCTGAACTAGTGATAGCAGTGCAAGCAGTGGTGAGAATTGTAAGATACTTGACACGAGGTACCAAGGCAGACCCAATGGATCTAGCTGCAGGTCAACTTGGAGAAAGAACAGAAACACGGCTCCTCCAGCATGTACTGAAGACGGCAGAGAAGGACAACGCTGAATCGGTGATAAAGGCCATCGATGAGTACTGTGAGAACGTGTCCTGGATGATGTGTGTGGGTCCTGTTAAAGGTGCTTTGGTGGATACATACGTTCGCTCTTGCAATCCGCGCACGGCCTTGGAGCTTGGTACATACTGCGGCTACTCTGCTGTTCGTATTGCATCCGCGATGCAACAACCGTCCAGCAAGCTTATAAGTCTTGAAATCTCTGCTGCCAATGTTGAGATTGGCACCCAAATGATTCACCATGCAGGTAATTCGTGATTCCAGCTCCATGTTTTCCACTAAATTATTGGGTCTCTTTCCAATAGGCTGCTGTAATCACAATTCACAGCACACTGTATGTAACTGTCATCACAGCAGCCTAATGGAAAGATGTCCTTAGACGGGGTGATGAAAGAAAGAAAGATTTTATTTAGTTTTCCCTCAAAATCTTACCTCCATTTGAACTTGTGTTTCGCCACAGGGCTGAGTTCCAAAGTACAAGTGGTGCATGGGATTCTCAGTACAAAAATAGACGAGTTGAAGCAGCAATTAAAATCGATGGGAGCTTCAACTTTCGACTTTGTATTTATTGATCATCACAAGGAATACTATTTGCCAGACTTCTTGTTGCTCAAAGAAGCCGGATTGATTTCCAAGGGGACAGTCGTTGTGGCTGATAATATCATCAGACCTGGTGCACCAGTCTACAGAAGTTACATGGAGTCACATAAGGAAGACATGGATGTTGTTGAACACAAAACTTGGTATGAATACAGCTCCCTTCCTGACAGGGTTATGGTTTCTACACTCAAGTAGCTGCCCTGAACCCTAAACCCTAAACCCCACAACAAATTATTGGTCTGGGATTCAAGCCCACAACCACATGAGTTCTTGGATCTGGTGAAACTTGAAAGAGCACATGAGTATTAAAGCTTGCAAACTAGTTGGCCATGGAGCTTGAAACTTGCACTCTTTTGCCAACAATCATATGATGAGTAAAAAGAGCATGGAATACAATAGTTTGGAGATATGTACATGTATGTAGGGAGGTAGGTAGATATGTGCGTACCTATGTGATTATTAGATGATTAGTATGCAGTGAAGTCTTGGAGAGTTTTCTCTTGTTTCTTTTGGCTTGGACAAGAAAAGTAAGAAGTGTATTAAGTGATCATCTCTAGTCCTTGAGGAACTTGGTTGGTGAAGTGTGTGTTTAATTTCATTTTGTAAATTTCATATCATTGTTGTTGCAATTGTACACTAGAGTGTAAGAAAAGTAAGAAGTGTATTAAGTGATCATCTTTAGTCCTTGAGGAATTTGGTTCGTGAAGTGTGTGTTTATTTTCATTTTGTAAATTTCGTATCATTGTGGTTGCAATTGTACACTAGAGTGTAAGAAAAGTAAGAAGTGTATTAAGTGATCATCTCTAGTCCTTGAGGAGTTTGGTTGGTGAAGTGTGTGTTTAATTTCATTTTGTAAATTTTGTATCATTTTTGTTGCAATTGTACCCTAGAGTGTAAGAAAAGTAAAAAGTGTATTAAGTGATCATCTTTAGTCCTTGAGGAGTTTGGTTGGTGAAGTGTGTGTTTAATTTCATTTTGTAAATTTCATATCATTGTTGTTGCAATTGTACCCTAGAATGTTTAAAGTCTCTATGTTTGTATTTTGCCAACTTAGTTGGAACAAGTTTTTAAGTTTATAATTAGCTTTAATTACACAAAATAAGCTTTTAAGTTTGTACTTTGCTTTACCTCATAGAGTTTCTTACATGACCCCTCTTACTATTTCCACACAATTCATGCCTCAGTTATTAGCCATAAATTTGATTCCACCCATAAATGGAACTAGAAATCTAGTATCAGGTCCAGTTATTCAAAAAAAATTTTAAAAAGTCAATTCCGGTTTTGAAAATCATATTCAATTCTAGTTTGTTTCTTACTAACCTAGACTAGAACCAACAATTAACTTCCAGTTAATCTTCAATTAACTAGTGCGATTATACTTGCCTTTTTCTCCTCAAAAACATGCATCTTGAAATTTCAGTTCCAGTTTCGATTTCAATTTCAATTTCACATGCAAATAGAACCAGGAATTTATTTTGTTTTTGCTAGAATTATTTTGCCTTTTTGAATCATTTTGTTTTGGGAGGCCCTTTTTCCCAACACACAATAATAGATGTGTAACTAAAAAAAGAGTGGCATAGAAAACCATTCAAACAAGCACAGAATGAGACAATTCACAGCATTTGCAGCTCTGTCACAAAACAATTTGTCACAACGTAGCCATATAGTCTCACACAAACACTTTACAACCTGCACATTCATCTGCAGCTCTTTCAATTCCATAATACATTACACATGCTACTGTCATTTCTCCTTTTCAGTGACATGATGTATCTGCTGTAGAATTACTTCATCTAAAAATTTGGATGCTGAGATGGGGTCAACTCTCTCAGCTTACCATTTGAGCTCCTAACCCTAACCCAATCCTCATGCATTTGACAATCTAAACAAAGGTCCACCCATATGATTTGAGCTCCTAACCCTAACCCAATCCTCGTGCATTCAACAATCTAGTCAAAGGTCTACCCTTTCCTCTACACCTTGGTCTTCACGGAATGTTTTCTCCTATATGCACAATTTGACAAGCCTTTTAAGTACTAGTCACAGAAATCTCAGAAACCCATGGGTAGAAACTATCCCTTTCTCCCTTGGCTTTCAGTCATATAGCAATCCTATGTACCCTAAAAGATACCCCATTGAGGTTTCATGCATCAAGAAATTACAGTAAGAACTTCTCCACACTGTCAAGGTTTTCAGTCCCTCAACCCATCAACAACCATGCCCCCTAATTGCATCCCAATACTGAGCTCTGGCCTCCTAGAATTTGCATCATTCCCCTCAACATCCAGTTTTATTCATGAAGTTTCTTACTAACTCAGACTTATCTACAATTCCAGAGCATAGTGGAATTAGAAAGAAAATTGTTTCCAAGTCTAAGATCAGTACTACTTCACCCAAAAACCACACACTAGCTCTACACACAATTCTTTGAAAACTTAGCTTCCTGATTGTTGAGACATCATCTGGTGAGAGCTTCCTCCTTCTGATCTTAGTTCCTGAGCTTGAGTCCACACAACCTCATATCTTCCAAATATGTTTGTCATAAATTTGACTCCATCTCTCCCTCACTAGCAGCAACAACCATTCTTGCAAGCCCACAAAAACAAAGAAAACAACTAACAACATGCCAAACACCTCTGCCATCCTTTGAGGTGTCTTCATAAAGCAAAACCCAGAAGCTTTCCATCTTTAGAAGGAAGACAAGTTTTCATGTGCACTCTTTTCCTTGGAGCAACAACAAAGTGATGTGACTCCTTGAACCCTAAACCACTTCTGGGTCACACAAGTTCATTTTCAACATAAGATTTTTTTTTTTTCACTTTTGAAGATTCCATTTTGAAAATATAACACTCTGAAGCTATGGAATAAATGATGTATTACCTTATGTTTTGGAGGGTAGGAATCTACAAAACTTTTGCAGAGTGTGCATGGTTTATCTATATGGTTTATCCAATGTAATAGAATTGACTCTGTTTCTAAAGATCTTGCCCTGATTGATGAAATCTAGAAAGCGTAAAAAAAAACAACTGAAATTCAAGAACAAGATAAGGACATACCCACAATGCTCAGGGAAAAAGATGATGCAGAAAGTACCTCAAGGCTGTTTTCCAGGATAGATCCTTGAGTGCTCAAGTCTTCTTGGCCATGGCAGCCCCAAGACTCTCCTCTTGGGTCCATCCCACCAACACTTCTAATGCTGCAACCATATACCTAGATGAAATTGCAGAAAAATCTCCACAACCACAATCTGAAGGTAGCATGAGAATGAGTGTAGAAGGTTAGATCCCACACAATCCAGAATGCTTTGGCCACTGCACAGCTGAACTGTCAAGGTCCCTTCTGAAATGTGCACATACCTTCCAGTGGAAAGAGATCAGTGCAAAAAAAAAAAAAAAGCATTGCAGATCTCAAAAAATCTTCTTGTGAGGATCAACCTGATCAAAACTCACAAAGAGTGTAGCTCCCTCTCATCTACCAATATTGTTGGCTCCCAAGAATTTGAGAGCACAAAGATAGCCTATTCCCATCTGTCTGCAGTACTTAACATTATTGCATTAAGCCATGTGATAGCCTATTACAATCCCCTGAGTTTTCTGAACAGTTTTGTGTGAGGAAACTAAAACATTTCCATCCCAAGTCACTCTTGAAGAGACTGCCACCAAACTATCAAAACAGCCTTTAAACCTCAGGGCCTCAAACGGAGGCTTTTGACTCTAAATCTAAAACCCCACTATGAGATTTATGTTTCCAGCCCACCTGATTTCCGTTGTGAAGGATCTATTCTCTGGTTTCCTGCATCTTGTTTTGGCTTCTCTGGGAGGGAACTGAAGTGCAAAACTTTCTCCAGGAGTACTACATCCACATTGAATTTTTGAGCTAAAAATTGAGTGTCCACAGGCTTTTCCTGTTGGCCTTCAACTTGAGCTTGTTGGTAAAGGTGAAAAAGTTCGTGAATTTGAGCCAGATTCAAGGTCCCAGGTGCCACTATGCGTTCCTCATCAGGACCAGTCAGTGCAGATGTGTGTCGATTTGTTGGCTTTAATCGTCTATATTCTGCAGCCTCATGTGCCTGCAAGACACCCAAAAATCACTCAACAAAAACACTTCAGGAGTGCAGGTGCTTCCACATTCATTTGGAGCATGACAATTTTGCAGAAATGATGACAGAAAATCACAAGAAGAGTCTTGAAACAGGTGAATTAGCTAACTGCCAGACTCTGTGTACATTGAATTTCAGAGAGAAGAAGACGCAATGGGTGACTGAGAGTTTCAAACGGGGGAAGAACATACAGGACCCATTTCTTGAGTGCCTCCAGGCCTGGTACTAATTCTTCCAACCACCTGCTGCATCATAGCTGCATATTTGGGTTCAAGTTCCAACCCATCCCTCGTATTCTGTGCAGGCTCTATTATCATTTCTGCAGCAGACATATACAATTTTACTTTCAGACACAATCTGGCACTCTTGAACTCCATGTAAAAATAGTAGCCAAAACTACAATATGGTAAAAGAATTTCAAAGAGTTTGCAGGCCTGAATTCTTGATCCAACAGCAAAAAGGATCATCTTTCCAAGTGAAAGAGATCAGAACAATCCTGACTTTGGCATCAATTCACAATGCCCTAATCTATGCTCTGTCATTGATTCTGATCGAAAAACTTCAGACATTTTCACACAAGAAGTTTAACCATGGTGCTGCTGATTGATCAAAGTCTCTTGCAAAATCCACTTCCCAAGTATATGTGAGCCACATTGCACAATCACACAATTGAGGAACAACACATAGACACATCCTTTCCTTACCATTGTTGCCATGAACAAAAGGATCAGAGCCTGTTATGAGCTCTTACCACCATCATGCAAAAAAGAAGAAGAAGAAGCACAAGCACAAGAACAAGCACATGAACAAGAAGAATGAGGAACAAGGAAGATGTAGGATCTGGTCACAAAAATTGCAATGTGATTTGAGCTCAATGGCATTCCTGTGTCCTCTTTGAAAGTGGACAATCTCCTTACATAGCAAGTGAATGAGGGGGGGATAGAAAGGGTGAGGAAATGCCGCTCACGAGGTTCTGGAGCCTGAGGAATGATCTCCACGGACTGCCGGACTCGGGCTGCTGCAGGAGCAGTTTGTTGTTGTTGTTGCCGCTGCTGAGGTTTTGGTGGAGTTTTCCTGGCTATTGGAGCTAGCTTGCGTAGTGTCTGTCCCATCTCTTCGGAGCATCCAGACCCTCCTCTAAACAAACCCTTTCTTCTTCTTCTTCTTCTTCTTCTTCTCTCGCTCGTCTTGTTCTTGTTTTCCTCACGTGCAACAGCAGCAGCAGCTCTCTTCTGTTTGCTCGCCTCCCTCTCGGATCAGAGCAAAGCTCGTTCTCCTCCGATCCATTACCTTCACACATAACACTTTAAAAAATCGTGATGATGAGAAGAAAATGACGCACAAATCCCACACAAATCCGCCTCAAAAACAAACCCTAGAAAATCTCTTGAATGCAAATGACAAGAAAACGCAGACACAAGCTCTTCTTCTTTAGTGCATGTCCACGTCCTCTGCACAGAACACGACCACGCGTTCGCGCAAGAACTCAAAACTTTATGAGAAAAGAGAAGCGCGCGGCGAAGCGCACACGTACGTGAGGGATTAGGTCCTCACGGGTCACCACCCATGAGGACCCAACCCCTCGATTCGCTTCTTCCCTGTGTGGCGATGGCAGTGCACCATCGACTCACAATCGAGGCGCACCGCTCACTGCAGAGAGCGATAGTCTCATGGAGAAGTGGACAGAAGTGTGGACCAGCTTCAGCAGCAGCAGCAGCAACAGGCGAGAGAGAGAAGCTTTGGCGGAATTCTTTTCAGATCCTTCGCGGTGGTGGGATTGTAGGTTGCAGAAGGAGAACGTAAAATATCCAGATTTCAAGCATAAGAAAAAAATGCGACAGGCAGTGTGGGTCGGGGACGGCAGACCTGCTCCATGGGTGGCAGCAGAGCTGGTCGCAATGGCACCAAGGAACGGCACCACTGTTGTGCTGCTGCAGCAGCAGTTGGACATCTTTGCATGGAATAGAAAGCTTGCAAGATTTTTCAAGGCTGGGCAACATCAGAAGGCAATGGAGCTTTACCAACAACTGCTGCAACAACAGAAAGGTAATATGACTCCTGACAGGTTGACTTTTGTTCTGGTGCTCAATTTCCGGTGCTCAATTTCCGGTGCTCAATGCATGTGCTAGTTTACGAGCTCTTGAAGAAGGCAGGCGTGCTCATGAGCAGTTCATGCAATGTGGTTGTTGCGAGACTGATGTGTTTGTGGGGAATAGCCTGGTTGACATATATGCCAAATGTGGCAGCATGGAAGATGCTCAGAGAGTGTTTGACAAGATGCCATCCTGGAATGTGGTCACTTGGACTGCCATGATGTTGGGACTTGGGACATTTGAGTGTGGGCAAGGGCACAAGGCACTGGAACTATTTTGACAAATGCAACAGGATGGTATGCAGCCGGATCCTGTCACTTTTGTGGGAGTGCTGAATGCATGTGCCAGCGAAATGGTACTCGAAGAGAGCAGGTGTATTCATGAGCAGATCATCAAATGTGGTTGCCAGACTGATGGCTTTGTGAGGAGTAGCCTGGTTGACATGTATGCCAAATGTGGCAGCATGGACAATGCGCACCAAGTTTTCAAGAAGATGCTGCCTCCTTCACTTGATGTAGTCACTTGGAATGCAATGATATTTGGACATGTGAAATGTGCGGAAGGCCTGAAGGCACTGGAACTAGTCCAACAAATGCAACAGGAAGGTGTGCAGCCAGACTCTGTCACTTTTGTCAGGGTGCTGAATGCATGTGCCAGCTTAATGGGACTTGAAGATGGCGGGACTTGATGATGGCATCTTATTGAACACTCTGCAAGCATCCTCCATGCTGCCACATTTTGCATACATGTCAATCAGGCTATTGCCCATAAAGACATCTGAGTCCCATCCACTTTGAACAATATGGTCACTTGGAATGTGCTACTTGGAGGATTTGCCATGCATGGGCATCGTGATGAAGGTCTTTAATATTTCAAACAGATGTATGAAGAAGGCGTACAGCTAGATGATATCGCTTTTGTTTGTCTTGTATCAGCTTGTAGCCAGTGGATGAAGGCGTACTGTGCTATGCTTTGATGGGCAAAGTTTACATGATTTCTGCAAAATTGGACCACTATACCTGCATAGTTGACCTTCTTGATCATTCTGGGCATCTGCAGGAGGCAGAGAATGTGATAAAGGAGATGCCCTGTAAACCGAATGCAGCTGTATGGACAGCTTTTCTGGGCATTTGCAGAATTCATGGCAATATGGAGATGGGAAAACATGTCGCTAAGCAAGTTCTTGAACTGGAGCCTGAAAATGCTGCAGGTCAAACATGTATTTTGCTGCTGGCAACTGGGATCTCAGTGAGAAAGTTGAACTGCAGAGAAAGGAAAGAGGTGTGAAGAAACAGCCAGCTCCCACCTGCATTGAAGTAAATAATGAGGTGTGTACATTTGTAGTAGAAGATCAAGACCACCCTCAGATGGTTGAAATCCATGCAGAACCGAAGAGATTATCAGGGCTGATGAATGATACAGGGTATGTACTGGATACTAAATATGTGCTGCATGACGTGGAGGAAGAAGAGAAGGCCCTTCATTTGTTTCACCATAGTGAAAAACTAGCTATTGCATTTGGGCTCATGAGCATGGCTCCTGGTACTCCACTCCACATTATCTAGAGTCTATAGGTACGTGAAGACTGCCACACTTTTATGAAGTTCGTTTCTAAAAATAGTTGCAACAGCAACCATAGTGAGGGATGCCAATTGCTTCCATCACTTGGTGTTTGTTCTTGCAAGGATTATTGGTGATGTGAGTAGTCTATCTTTTCAAACCCTAGATGAGTTTCTTTCTGTTGTAGCATGTCTAGTGGTATTATTACACTGCGATAGTGGAAGACCCATTCAGGCTATGTTCACCATGAATATTCTGTGCACAATGGGGAAGAGGCCATGCATTTTTCTTTGATCTTTGTGTTAATAACTCTGTTGCTCAACACCCATCCAGATAAAGTAAACAGAGCATTCCCGCCAAATTCTGATTTTCTTTTGGTGGTAACTGCAACTTGCATGCGACGATTACTGCAGTATGTGTGTGCTGAGTTATTTAGGACTCTGTAGCAGTTTACAATCTTGTGGAAAGATTTGATATGTCATTAGAAGAGCGCTCCAATGTGTGACATTTATTAACAATTTTTCTGCCAAATTAGACCGTGGGTGCCTGAGGCAAAATGACTCCACCGAACACTCTGGGAAGGAGACAGAATCATTGGAATAGATCATGACAGTGCTGCATTGAAACTGTCTGTGTTGGAAGTTGATGAGCAATGAATGAAAGGAGTTGGATTTTTGGGTTTTCATGACTGTTAATGAAGCATAATGTGGTGATCTAATGTAGATTGGGAAGCTTGGAATAGATAGGTTAAAAGGACTCATATTGTTGAACTAGGAGAAAGTTTGAAGTGGAAAGCACCTTGCAAGCATGACTGGCATGCACGGGATGGATGTGTTACCCTTTGGAAGAGAATATCCACACTTTGCAACCATGACTAGCATCCAAGGGATAGATGAACATTGTTGAGAGTATGAAGATGTGTAGGATTAGGTTGATGATTGGAGATGGCCACCGATGTTTGACAATATAATCAAGATAAGCTTTTCATTGCAAGGTTGCGACTAAGAGGGAATGCATGAGATTGGTTGAAAAGGCTAACTCCTATACCTATGGATTAGGATGCAATATTGAAAGCTAAGGATGGATGATTACTACGGGATGGAACTATTGATGAGATTGAATGCAATGCAACATGAACCTAAGCAACAAATACACGCTTATTATCATATATTGAAGAAAATGTTTTGTAGAAGCATGATTTCCAATGCAAAACCAAGAATGGGGTTGAATGGCCCACCTACAACAAGAATTATGATAACTTTGAGGTACATAGTTTTGACATCATGGAAGAGATGTTTGTAGTGGAAATTGAAATCAAAAATGTATTTGGTGAACTAGGTAGTTGAAGCACCTTATGACCTTGTAAGTACATCTTGAACCAACACATTGCATAGCATGTTTTGGATGAAGATTAGTAAAAAATTGCCCAACAAGTTGAATAAAACCGTTTTAGTTCAGCATTCTTGCTCAATATGTTGAGGCTACCAAAAGCCATAACATAGTCAATCGTGAGACAATAAATACCCCCTAACAAGCTCTCTATCTAAACACACTTTCAAACTTGTCTTTTTGTGACATGCATGGTTTGTGCCAACTTGCATTGCACGGTTTTTCATGTTCTACATGTTATGCAAAAAGAAAATTATTTATTTTGTTTTACATGTTTTATTTTCCTATGCCAAATTTGAACCCAACGCTTTCTCGAAATAAAAAATATCAAATGACTAAAAAATATCAATCATTTTTTGCATTGAACAATGCTTGTTAGGGGTGTTTAATGGCATCCTAGTATAACACCTACTTTTATTAGTTAAAAATATTGATTGATCCACATGGATTATTATTATTAGGTTCTAACATTTTATCATCCAAGGTTTAGGTTTATGGGTGGGGTTTGGATGAGAAAAATATTGTTGCAAGGTCAAATTGTGAATATGGGTGGAGTTGCTTTAAGAGAAAGGGGGGGAAAAAAAAAGGCAAGTTCAATGATGGATGAAATGGAGACAAGTACACACATTCAAGGTTAAATTGTTGAATTTTTTTAACAAAGTGACAAAAACAAGGTTTGCTATGCAACTAGGTGTTTTTAGTAGCTTTGAGTCTATATGGTAGCCTAGGGTTAACTCCACATTGACAAAATAAATAAATAATTTTTTTCAAAAAATCAATTCATGCTTAAGTTTTTTTTGAAATTATTATTTTCCATCTTTTACAATAGTCTAGTATGATATTGTTATATGACAAGTGAAATTATTCAAATCATAGCTTGCAATAATTACAACAATTTCCACGACCCCAACTTCATATTTTCACAAAAAAAATTGTTCCAATGTTTAAAGGATTATTTAATGTTGAAGCTAACCCTAAGGTAATGGTAGCATCTATATATAAGAATGAAGAACATGGAAATGCAAATATGTTCAAAAAATGGATGTTATTGTCATGTCTTTTGTTAAGAAAAACCATACATCTACTTGCCCTATTGAAGAAGTGTTAGGAATTTGGATGGAAACTTTGTTAAGGTGTTTATCAACAATCTTAATGTCTGCAATATATCGTGAAAATATCATATCGAGCATTTTAAATGTGTGTTGGCAAGCCTAAGGAAAGTAAATCTCAAAACTCAACTCTAACAAATTGCCATTTTTTCAAAGGCATGAGATGAGCAAAGAAAAAAAGCTACCCAAAAGTTCCATGGATTGCCACAAAGAACAAGGCATTTTCAAAACTTAATAGAACTTATACAAATTTTCTTAAAAAGGGACTTAATAAAATAATAGTCAAATTCTTTGCACTATGGAAAAAGGATTCAACTTTTGCTCAAATGACAACATGCATTTGATGTTTTGAAAAGTTTTTGGTCTAAGCTCTAGTGCTTGTAAGGCCTCATTTCCAAAAACAATTCACATTTAGTGCCAATTGGTCCACAAGAGGATGATATGTTCATGAAATCTATTGCATGGATGAAATTAGATGTGAATGATAATGAATTTCATGAATGAAGTTGACAACATGGATGAATTTAAAGTCATGGATGTATGTCCATGTGAGACTACGTGTTGACCCCTATTCCCTCTATAAATCTATGTTGACATACCTATGTGCTTCCAAGGATTACATAGTCCTTTCACCCCAAAGTCGAATTCTCGTATTATGGAAGTTTTTAGTGATTTTTTTTGCAATTTTTTATTAAATATATTGGGTTGTGGCCTGTATGGTAAAATATGTCGATGTTGAAAAATACTCATTTTTTAATTGTGCATGTTCTCTTGTTGCATCTAAACAATGATCAAAATTCCAAAGCATATAGAAGTTTGTTCACTATTTTATACTTGATTCTTGTCTATTGTAAAGCTAAATCTTGTTTCATGCATTAATTACATTATTATACCCCCATTGACATGCATGGACACTTGAATCCATACATATTGAAAATTCAAAATTACATGTTTTTTTCAATAGTGAATGTTATGTTTAAGGTGATGTGTAATTTAGTTATCACCCAAATCTTTTGACCTTCAACAAGGTTGTACTTCAGGAAATTAAAGTGCCTTTTGCAAAATGGACATAATTTTTGATGTAGTGGTTGTAATTTTTTAAATAAAAAATCAGAATTAAAAAAAAACCTAGTATTTTATTAAATGAATTTTCAATTTGAATTCCGCAATGTCCATTTTGATTATTTAGCACAACTTATAGAATGGTCCAAAAAACACAAATGTGTGAAGTTTCATAATTGCTTTTTCTAATGTTACCCAAAACCCTATCTCTAATCCCTAGGGAATAAAATTTATAATAAACAATTTCTTTTTTTAAAAAAACTCATCTTTCTAAATGGAATGAGGGTTGAATTTTTTTTTTAATTTAAAAAATCAATTCAATCAAATTATATACATGGTGACAAGTTTACCCCGCTTTTCTTTTCAAGAAATTTGGCACTCTAGTCTGTGGCAATGGAAAATTTGAGACTAACCCAATTGCAACACCCATGAAAACCATAGGCAATCTAAATTAGTTTTACTTATTTATATTATTTCTTTAAAAAATGTTGACAATGGAAAATCCTTTGATAACATGTGTCAAACTATCTATATAACCTCGTATATTTATTTTTTTTAATTATTTTTCATATTGACCTTGAAACAACACAATTGAAAAAACTCCAAAGAATTCACAAACATAGAAGTGTGTGTGTGTGTTTTTCTTTTTTCTTTTTTTTGTTTTTTGGGTGCACATATTTTAGTAGGCAAGGAAATTATTGTGTTTAGATTCATTATAGAGTATAGTAGTAGCTTAAGGGATTTTAATAGGCCCCTAGGTAATAATAATAGGTCTATTTTTATAAATATGAGGATTTTTGAAAGATGATATTTTGGCTAAGTTGTGTTGAAACTTGAGATTCAGTTATAATAGAGTTATAATAATATCTTGAAGGATTTTGGGTTTCTTTTAGAGGAATTTATTTTTTTTTGGAAGATTATATTTTTGCATGGTGAAATATTTGAGTTTTCAATAACTCTTCTTCATTTGCCTTAAGATACTTTTTAAATGTAAAATGGCAAGGCCACAAAGTGTAGTTGACACACTTCCTTGTTTTCTTCCATGGATTCCACCTTGATTTTGGAATGGTGTGGAAATAGGTTGGGTGTTCTTTAGGAAGGGGCCATTATAGGTAATAATAATAATAGGTCTATTTTTTTTAATATGAGGATTTTTGAAACATGATATTTTTGGCTTGTGTTGAAACTTGAGATTAGTTATAATAGAGTTATAATAATATCTTGAAGGATTTTGGGTTTCTATTAGAGGATTTTTTTTTTGGGAAGATTATATTTTTGTATGGTGAAATATTTGAGTTTTCCATAATTCTTCTTTTGCCTTAAGATGCTTTTTAATGTAAATGACAAGGCCACAATGTGACACACCCCTTGTTTCACATACATTATACCAAGCTATCACTAGGCTATGTGGACAAGTTCTATTTTAGGAGTTTGGCAAAGTGGGATTTTTTTTTTAAAAAGGCGATTAACCAATCAAAGAAGTCCATCAACCAAAAAAATAAAAAATTTTGATTTTCCCCCTCCCAACTAATTAATACTAAAAAATGTTAACTAACATAACAATAAGCTTCCCAATTGTTTGTCTTCACCATTGACCTAGGGCAAAAATGGGTGAAATGCTAAATACCCCTTAAGAAGCTCTACACTTGTCATTAGCCTATAGCAAAAATAGGCGAGATGCTAAATGCCCCTTAACAAGCTCTATCCAACTCACTATTTGGCTTGTCTTTTAGCACCCTACATGGTTATGCATGCACAATTTTCATGTTTTGCTATCCCATGTCAAATTTGACCCAAACCCCTCTCTCTTTAGAGAACAAGTACCAACTAACAAGATAAATTGCAACACTAAAAAGGAGCAATTTTTTTAAAAATTCACATATGCACAAGATCAAAATATTCAAACCTTGCAATAAAAAAACCAAGTGATTGAACACTATTGACCACTAAGTGCATGGGATAATGTTCACTAGAAGGTGTTTAGTGTCTTCCCAAAAATGATGGGCAAGGTGAACCAACAACCACACTTGTTGTACCTTCACTTTTTTGAGGGAGGTCTTTTAAAGGCCATATTAAGCTCAAAAAAATGTTAGAATTGGACTCAAAAACCTTGATTTAATCTAAACATAATTTTCTTTAAAAAAATTAAATGAATTTTGAGGTTTTTATCATGGTGTTAACCTGGGTGTGTCATTTACCCAAGTCAAAAATGGTTTCTTGTGGGAATAAATTTTGTTTATTTTCCGGCCCTTTTCCCCCTTAAGTAAGTACATTTTATATGATTAGGCTTCTTTCTTTTTTCATTCATATTCCACACTACCATTTACACATGACATGTGTGATGCCTTCCAAGGTTGTGCACATATATGATTTAGAACTTACATTCATGTAAAGTGAAAACAACATAATGAAATTTATTTTAAGTGCAAGTGTATAAGGCTCACTTGCATTCATCTTAAGTGTAAGTCTATAATACAAGATGTGTGTAAAGTCATGTATGTCCATATTATGCCATGTAAAATAATGTAAAAATGTGTAACTTCTATTGTGGGAACGGGAATCCCAAAGTATTATAAGTTTTTTGGTCATGGGGTAATCAAAAGGACCCATTACAAAATTTTAAATTTTAATTGCACCACAATTGATTAAACTAATTAATATGAATAGCTACCCAAGCTCTTGTATCACTAAAGGTATATGATCATGTATACATTTACAGGCCCCAAAACATAACATGATCCACCCTCATTACATTTACACAATTTTATACAATAGGTATATGTCTATATGTTTATTTACACCTTCATGCAACACTAATGCATGCAATGTAATGATCAATATAAATCACTCCAAATGCAATGTTGCATACGATATGTCGCATTTATTAGATTTAAGTCATTCTTCTAATCTTACTTAGGGATTTGAGGTGCTTAAGCATGTAAGTGTGTAAGTTTTCCTAGATCATTTTTATGTATGAAAAAGCAAATTGAAACATTATAAAAAGTAAAAATGATGGGGTATTAAATTAGAAGCAAGCACATAGGGAAAATATAATAATTGGTTTCAACAAAATTTGTGGCCACCAATCATGGCAATAATCAAACAATACCATGGTAATAGACATGACACTTGGCATTTTCTCCAAATTGCTTACAAATTAAAGCCAAATGTTTAGATGTTTATGAAATAGTGGGCAAATATATATTTATAACTAGTTTACAAATATTGGATAACTACAAAATTACATTAATGTCATTGAAATGGATAGGTGACAAATTAATGTGGACGATGAATGAACATTCAAATCTATTGGTGAATTAATTGTATAAGTATTTTGCAACCAATTGGCATGACTTTACAATGCCCAAACACACATTCAAAATGGCATTCAATTGTTGAATCATAAACATCATCAATTTGCAAATTGACATGGGTGAAAATCCTATTGTGGATTTGAAAATGAATAATTTGAAACTCATAATATGTGGGCAGAAACATGGAAAAAAGTGAAAGCAATGAAACCTAAAATAAATAAAAAAGACGAGAAAACAAGATGTATAAGGGTTTGGGAAAATAATTAATTCCAACTTCAACCATGGAGAATTTTTTTACAACTTCATTAACTTATTAAATGCCTAACTTTCTTATTTACTTACATAATTAATGATGTGAAATAAACAAGTGAATAAAAAACTTGACAAATTTTGTCTAACTTTGGAAAGTGTAGACCATTGATAAGGACTTGGATTATCATTGAAGAAGTGAAGGGTTCAATTCTTAATATTTGTAACTTATGTACATGCTTAAAGGGTTAAGATAGGTAGGGTAGGTTAGGAAAGTTAAATTATGTTAAGATTAAGTTTAATTAGCAAGGTTAGGTAAATTAAGCTAGGTTAAGTAGGCTAGGCTACCACGTACCTACCTATTTACACAAAAATATTAAATTTAGTAATAACCTTAAAAAATAAGGTAAAAATTTGACTAATCAAATGATTCACTATCCACCAATCAAAATGACTAGTCAAATAGTTCAACATTTTGTTAGTAAAAAAAACCACCCAATCACGTTGGACAAGTCCAAATAGATAAGATGGTCTTTTTAACACTTCTCCAAATGGGGTTTTTTATTATTGGAGAATACTAGATTCTCCAATAAAAAAACGATGAATTGTAGTAGGGAAACCTTTGTTTGGCTCCAAGTCCATAATGGCAAAAGCAACCATTAGTGCCCTTTGATGGAACCTATGAGCATATTGCAAGATGTTGATGCATCATTCAAGTGTGTAGGAGGTGTTTTTTCCTCGAGCACTATACATGGTGTAAAAGAAAAACACATATATTTACTTGTGATCCTACTTGTCCAAAACTCAAGAAACTTGGGAAAGCAAAATGGGAGTTGAACCAAATATTTCAAAACATATGGGCTACAAAATGATCTTGGGGCGAGGTGGTGATGGGCCCTACTAGCAAGATGTTTATGGTTAGGTGTAAAGTATGCACTTTTGTGAAGAAAAGAAATAAGTTGTTTGTCCCCAAATTTGATGGCTTACAAACGCATGTTGGGTGGCACAAAAGCGTTGTTGGAAGGTTGAATGTCAAAGTAACATGAGTGCAAGTGACAAGCATGCAAAAAACAAATGGCAATTTGCAACAATGCATTCAAGATGTTATATAATTCACTAAGTAAATGTTGGATTGCAAATTGAAAATAAGTGGAAGTTTTTTGCAATTAGTGACAATTTTCCATCTATTGTAACAAGGATGCCCAATTACAAATTATGAGAGCATGCAATAGCTATTTTCTTTTGCCATAGTGTCAAACAAACCTTATCACCATTGGAGTGATCGAGTACTTGGATCATGGCTAAATATAAGCATCAAGTTGTGCTTACAAACACATGGTTGGTAGTTTCAAAAATAGGGTTTATTCCCCTTCTATTGATGAGGTGACCACATTGGATTGCCAATCTTGGCTTGTTGTTTATGTTTATATTGTTGATGGTTGGAAATGCATATCAATTTTATTGACGTTGGAGCAAGTGGTGAATGGCGGTATAACAAAACATATTATGGGCAAACATGCTTCAATTTGGAGGCTTTTCAAATTTTGATTTTGGTAGTTTAAATTTTTTCAAAAATATTTTTGGTGCCTAAGATCAGGGCATTATTTCAATTTGTATCCACATTTTATTCTTTATCCCCAAGATAACATTGGAGAGATGTAAGCTTGAGGAGTTTTTGGAACAAAAGGATTTTAAAATCCTATGCAACATGAAAACATGTTCGATTTCAATGCTTTCATTGTCAAAATGGATCTTGACATAATACAAGTCACTTGTGATTCAAATGTTTGATGAACAAGTAGCCCATGACACAAGCAAATATAGAATTACTATGTGATGTTGATGTTTTCTTGGGTTTAACCTACATTATCCCCATGTTGGAAATTGTCCATTGCTTGTCAAAAATTGTTCAAAGTTTGGACATTTTCATTTGTGATTTTGTTGCTACCATGAAAGAGTGTAGAGGAAAGTTATATTAGATGTATTGTGATCAACACCATGTATGAGCAATTTTTAGACAATGTCGAACATTCTAATGATGCTTTACTTGGTTTATTGAACAAAACACAAGGCTTGAATATTGCAACTTTTCATTTCTATGAATGTATCTATATGTAAAACTTATATGTAGAACCAAAAAAATGCAGAATCATAGGTGCTTTGTGTTGGGTTTCTAAGATCAATTGCCTCATGGTAGTGCATGGTAATGCAAGATGTGAAAAGGCAATGCACAAATGTTATTCATGGCTTAATTGAAAAGTTTCAATGGCAATTTCCTTCACAAGGTTTGATCACTTTGCACAATGGACAATGAGTTATTAGGGAGGCCAAGCCAATGTTTCTTGGTTTAACAACACAAAGAAGAAAAAAAAGTCTTTCATGTAAAGGCAACTTTAACATATATATTTGCCAAATAATTAATAAAAAATTTGAGGATTCCATGTTGAAAATAAAATGTCCTTAAATATTTCAAAATATTTTAAATTTTTCTTCACAAAATTTATTTATTTGACAAAAAATATTTTGTGATAATTTTAATTTTTTATAAATAATATAATTAGTATCAAAATTGCTGAGGTATTAAAATGATGTATTTGTAGTTAGAGAGAAAGAGAAAGTGAGTGGCAATTGAAAAGCCAAGGACCTGAAAAAATAAAAAATGAAAGATAGAATTCTAAGGAGTACATAGTACCTACCTACTTACCCCTCTCTTTCCTCTCTACCTAGGTATTCCTTCCTTCCTCCTTGGGCCAAATTTGTGCCACAATAATGGGGGTATTAGTCCAAGTTGGCTTACTTATTTTGTTTTAGTTTTTGGTTTGTGGGGGGGGGGGGGGGGGGGTTGGGTTGACAACTTAGGGAAGCATGAGAAAGCATGTTTTAATTTTAATTTTGAGGAGGGAAAGAAACATAATGTTATGCTTCTATGATGGGGTTTAGGGTTTAGGGTAAATTGAATTCTATAATGGGTTTATGATTCAATTTTGTACATAACCCTAATTAGGTAAGAGAGCCTTCTTTAGTTCCCATTAACAAATTTCTCAAGTTCCATTAACAAATGGAACTCTTTTGTCAGATGCTTGGAGCGCCAAGATTTTAATTTAAGATACAAAAAGGTGGGTAGGTAGGTAGGTAGGTAGATACCTATAGGCTAGGCTAGGTTGGTGCAAGAGTTGGCGGGGGAGTGAGGGGAGGAATTTTTAAACTTTGGAAATGGGCTTTAATCCTTTTGTTGTTGCCATGTCTATAATCACAAATTTCTTTTGATTGTTGATGTTGTTGTTGTTGTTGTTGTTGGTGTTCTTTTTCAAAGCAAAAAGCATGATAAATATATAAACCTATATATTTAGGGTTGTGCATTCTCCTTTTTCTTTTTTCCCCCTTCTGCAGATTGAAGAAGAACTTGGGACGATGCAAAAAACCAAGACAAAACAAACCCATATTGTGTTTTGTTAGGTAAGCTCTTGTTGTTGTTGTTGTTGTTGTTGTTGGTGGGTTTTATTTTTCACCTTGTAAGTAAGTAACTAGGAATTGGAAGGAGTTTTGCATTGCAAAAACTCTTTTTCTTTTAAATTGCAAAACAGCACAGGACATTTAAACCAGAGAACCCATTTTGGGAGCACAATTGCTTTTTGTTGTTGTAAGTAGTTCTGTTTTGTTGGCTTCAACAACAACTGGTTTTCATTTCAGGCTTTTCTTTTTAGCAAATTTCTTGCATTACAAAAGTTTTGTGTGTTTTTTTTTTGGGGGGGTTGTTGGAGTTTTCATCATTTTGGTTTTGGTTTTGGTTTTCTTGACCAAATGATGCAAGGTCTTTCATTTGAGGAATTTCTGGTTTTGGGTTTTCCATGAAGTGGTGGCTTTGAAAAGCCCTGATAACAAGTTCACTGTATTGTTGGATTGTTGTAGTCTTCATCATTTTGCTTTGGGTTTGCTTGGCCAAATGGCGCAAGCTTTTTCATGCAAGCAGTTTCTGGTTTTGGGTTTTCCGTGAAGTGATTGCTCTGTAAAGCTCTGATAATAAGCTCAGTGCTTTGTTGAGTTGCTGGAGTTTTCATCGTTTGCTTTGGGGTTTCTTGGCCAAAGGATGCAAGCTTTTTCATGCAATCAATTTCTACTGTTGGGGTTTTTCTCGAAGTGATTTCTCTGAAATGCTCTGATGATGCTCAGGTTTTGGCTTTTCCGTGAAATGATAGCTCTGTAAAGCTCTGATGCTCAGGTTTGGGTTTTGTGTGAAATGATTGTTCTGTTAAAAGCTCTGCTGATGCTCAGGGTTTGTTTTTCCCTGGGTTTTCGTTTGAAGTGATTGCTGTGTAAAGCTCTGGTTCTTTGAAACCCGTTTGCATGCAGAAGGAAGGTTTTGTGTTTCTGTTGTTGTTGGGTTAAGTCTTGTGAGTGCATTTCCACAGTTTAGACTTATGTTTTTCGTGTGCATGTGATTCCTGTGAGAGTGCTGGTCAAGGAGGTTTGTAGTTTTCCGCAGGATGGAGGTGACATTATTGTGTTTGCAACTCCTCTATCCTTCCCACAGGCGGCTGCTGTCGACTGTGTCCATGTGGACAGTCTTCGGACAATGCTATTCGGAGCTGGCGTGCTCTTCGCTGGAGTCTGTTTACGTTCATTGCTCCTCACCCTTGCATGAAGCAAAAACTATGTCGTTGAAGAACTCCTATTGTCGTAAGCTTTGGCTTATATGCTTGCACTTGAATAGCAAGCATGAAGGGCTTCTCGAGTTCTTCCTTTGCTCATGCTCTTGTGCACCTCTTCAATGCCATTCCTGAATATCTGTTTTCTACAGTTGATGAAGCTCAGAAGCCTCGCAATGGGTTTGCAGAAATCCCATTTGCATGCATAGCCTTCAGGTCGGTGGAGCCCTCATGTGCTTGTCAATGTTGCAGTCATGGGTCTTGAATACGTCTACTGCTGCTTTTCCATCTGCAGAGTTTCTTCCTGAATTGCTGCAGCTGCTTTGTGGAATGAGCTTTGGATAGGCAAAGGGAGTTGGGTTGCATTTATTTTCCTGTTCAGCTTGTTGGTTGCATCTGTGTTTTGCTTGTTAGCAGGACTGTGCTTTTTCATGCTTTTTGCACAAATGTGAAGATATTGTAGATTGCCTCTTCAGACTTCATCCTTTGCCTGTCTACATTTGGTGCTAAGTGCTGCTACAGGAGGTACCTCTAGAGATGATTTTTATTCTCTGGAATGGATTGAAGTCTTGAGTTTCTTTGTTAAAATCTCTGTTATCAGTCATCTGGTTTCTAATGTGGAATGGTAAATCTCACATTGTTTATGATCTCATGATGCTTGCAGATGGGATCTTGAAATGAGCAGATGAGGATATGGGTTTGAGCATCTTGTTAATGGAGAACAGGGTAATGGTTTGGTAAGAATCATCATACTCTGTACTTGCTTTCTACTTTTTGTTGAGGTTGATTTCAGTCTAACTTTTGTTGGTATCAAGTTTTGCACATATTTATATATGGTTCGCTGATTGTGCAATGACAATGCACCAGACATTTAGTGCTTTCTGTTTCTACATATGCTATCAGGTTACATACCTTCTTTTGTGGCTTGTTTCTCAATAGTAGTCTGTTTTGCCTTTAATCTGACAATGTTTGAATTGGTTTTGATTTTGACAGGAAGTTCCTGATGTTGAGCAGTTGCAGAAGGTACTGAACCTAGTTCCAACAGGGCGAATCTGTTCTTGTAACTATGGTGCAAAGCTGATTCAGGTTGTGTTCCTAAAACAACTACTATTGAGATCATGATATGAGATGGTGGCCAAAGATTTAAGCAGTTCAGGAATTCCAGATACTTCAGAAGCTAGAAAAGAAAGATCTGAGATGGAGGCTGATGCCAAATCACAGCCACCTCCAAAGCGGCAGCGTGGACGTCCTCGAAAAAGTGGAGTTGTCACTCCTGGTATGGAGAGTAGTGGAGAAGGTATCACACCTCAAAAATCTACACCTACGAAATCTGTTGAAGCTTCGACACCGAAGAAGTCTGATGATGCCAAGCCCAAAAGGATACGGAAGAAGAAAGGTGAATTGGCAGCTGCGGCTATTGTTGATGCAACTCTCATAGGCCAGCCAGTGACTGGGGTATTGGATGGGTCTTTTGATGCTGGTTACCTCTTGAGTGTGAGGGTTGGGAATACTGATACTATTCTTCACGGTGCAGTCTTTGGACCTGGGTTGTCTTTACCTGTTTCCAAGGTAAATGATATTGCACCAACAGTTAGGTTTGTGATGAGACATGAGATGATACCCCAACCTCAAGCTCCTGCAGTTCCTGGAGCTCCTCTTGTTCCTCCTTCTTTGTCCACTGGCCTAGCAGTGCCTGGACCTGCTGCAGTGCTTTTGTCAAATGCTACTGTGCCATCTGCCTCTGCTGTACCCTCTGTATTGCAATAATTTTCAGATGGCAGACTGACCCAGTGAATCTATGCATTAACATGTGGATGTGCAGTTGGGGGCCTTATGTGAGTAGTAACACCAAGTGAGCACCATTTTACAACTTGTACTTTGAGTCTTATTTGATCCTCTCCAGTATCAAAGTCTCATCCATGGGTTTAACATTGCTGCAGCACAATCTCTGCTTAGGAAATATGGGCATTTGTTGTATGAAGAAAAGTGACAAGTATGTTACTATGGTAGGCATCTGATTGTGTGTGGCACTACTTTAAAGAAAGAGCCAGCAGTGTGGATGCAGGATAGTTGTGCTGGTTTCACTTCCATCACAATTTGCTTGTCACACACCAGAGACTCTTTTCTCCCTAGAATTGTAGCTGTGGCATTGCTCACAATTTGTTCGTGCTTTTAGGAAATATCTGGAAACACACTTGCAGCCTGTAAGCAACAGCTAGCTGTATTTAGGGTGTATAATGTTGATCTTAGTCATTTTCAGGGTGAATCTTTTTGGAAGTGTGACACTTTTGGTCTTATGAGAAGTACATGATTTCTTTTTCCCCATGGTTGTACTTTGAGCTCAAATGGAAGATGCTGTTGTAAACTACTAGGCTGGAATTTTTTTTGGTTTGTCCTACATTATCTGTTTTTGCCTTGTGCTTTGAGGTGGATCAACATGAATTTTATGTAGTACTGGGATGCATGGTGTCCTGAGAATGATAACACAGAAAAATGAAATCTGGCTTTAGAGTTCTGCATCTTTCTGTATTCTGCGCTTGTTAGTCATAATGTTTTCATAATAAATATTCCTGAGAACTAATGCAGCATTTTTACTGTTGAAAAACAGCTCTAGAATGTGTCAGGTGCATCATCTGTGTCTTGGGGTTTTGTAGTTTTGCTATGCAACAGCAGTGGAAAGTTCTGCCAAAGGAGAAGACTGACTATTGAAAAATAATACTGAACAAGTTTTGGTTTTAAGGCAAGGCCATTAGCACCAAGGAAATGAATTCCTAAAACAAACAATTCAGTCAAGACCCATGGAAAATAAACAGGAGGCTATAACATTGTTTACCTCAAAAACTTGCATGTAACCAAGAGCCATTCACCATGCCAATTTGTCACTGTGTCACTGTTTCCTTGGGGCATATTACATCAAATACTCTTCCAATTTCTCACATGCAGTTACAGGATAAATTCGACCAACTGTACTCACCCATGATCATGGCCTTTTCAACTAATCCTCCAACACATGCAAGACATTGCCACTCCTATGCAAGAATTGCCTTTGCACATGCACTTGGACAGAAATCTCTACAACAACAATATGAACGGAACCTGGAGCCTTCTGCACTGGCAATTGGCCATTGTGACCATGACAACCATGGTAGCCAATGCAGAATGCTCCAAAAACTCTTGAGTGCACACTTCATACCCTAGACCCCTCTTTCAAGACTCAATTAGACATGTTTTTCAGAACTATTGATCCTGAAAATATAGCCAATTTAGGATTTGCTGATGAGTCCAAACCTGATTGCTCAATGTGAAGCTTTGGACAATTTCATCACTTCAGAACCTTTTGAGTCACAAGCTAAACTGTTCACCACATCTATCTATCCTTCTCACCTGTTAGTTTGGAGACTTGAAGGTTGAAAGTTAACAACAGAAAAATAGTCTTAGTGCCCTAGAAGATAGAGTTAATGAAGCTTCAGATAGAATGCAAGAGTACCTTCCAAGTTGCACTACTGGAGCACTACCAAAAGAATTGCCAACCTACAACAGAAGAATAATACAAAGTATTCAAGCTATGAATCGGCACCATCGGCCACCACACATGGGGCATCCAAAAGCCCATCGTCCAGCCCACATCTCCCTGACTGTTGGACTTGGCACTGCAACATTACTGGCTGTGGACAAAGATGATGTTTGCCTCCCACATCGCAAGCACTGCCAACAGAGAGACCAAGTATTAAACACCAAATCGTCTTCTAAACTGACCAAAATGGTTCCCAGAAAATATTGTCAGTTTTGCAGGTAAATTGAATTCACAACATTTATAAATGTCTCTATAAGACAATCCAGACCCGTGGGTGTGTGCACAACAAGTACAAGGTAGAGAGAAAACCTTGTGCCAAATGCCATGCTGAGCTGCTTTCCAGACTGAGGTGATGACATCATGGCGTGATCCAAGTAGGTTAGAAAAGCTGCCTAGACCTACTGCTGTGCGCAACCCAAATCCAGCATCATGCTCCATTCTTCTCCGTTTCCTTGGCCACAATTCAATAGGATTGGGGTCCAGATTCTCAACTGCCTCCATTTCTGCCTCTGCTTCTGCCTCCAACATGCCTAACCATGGTCCACCTGACAATGTTCGACGGTTCCATTCCTCTGAAGGAGGGTGCAGCTCCAGCTCCCGCATCAGCAAGCCAGCAGTATCAGCCCCCCTTGGACGTGGCAAATTCTTTCAATCACAACCAAACATACTGTCAGTAACATAGTTGCATCTGGTTTGTAAGAAAATCTGATTTTCCAACTTCAGGGCTATATCTCAGGGATTATTCTTCTGTCTGGCAGCTCAAGTCACTATAATCAACATCCTTCGTGACAAGATCCAACTGTCCTGTCATAAATTCTTTGTCATAACTCAAATGGCTTACAACAAAGCTGTTCTCTCATATTGATTCAGGACCCTGTCTCTGTTTGAAACAATGTGAGCAGAGATTTCTTCACCAATGTTCAGCTACAGATAATACATTTCCAAGTGACTCATGAACTCTAGTGTGGCATGATAAATGTTACACTTCTTCCACAACAGCAAAATGCCTGCCTTTTGGGATGGGTGACAGATAATGATCAAGATTTCTAAGGACAAAATGGTTATTTGCAGTTGATTCCACCTTTTTATCTTGTAGCTCTCCAAAGGTTCAATTGCAGAAGGGACAATGACAGTAACTTCAACCTACCAAAATAAACATCCTGTAAACATAAGATTAAGCTTATGGTGTTGTGAACTGAAGATCTAGTTTAGGCAAGTTGTAGGTTTGGTTACAAACTTGCATATGAGGTCCAAGTGAAGCTTCCACAACTTCAGGAGCCACGTTGAACTGGCCATCAATGAAGTGCAGTTGTGGAGTGGGAGTGTTGTTTCCTACTTGTGACTTTGGCAGTGGATGTGGCAGCTGTGCTGTTTTCTTGCATAAATCTACTAACACCAGAAACAAATTCTTCACCTGCAAAACACCCCAAAAGTTTGGCATAAAGCATCATCACTCTGTGAGCAGTTCTGTTGCTGCACTAGATGGTCCTCTAAATAGCTTATCCAAAGATCTCACAGAAACCCCAACATGTTACAAAACATAAACTGCATAAGCTTCTTTCCCAGCAAAAGAGTAAAGAACAAAATGGGGCAACAAGGTTGAGGGTTAAAAAATCCACACTACTCACCTCTTCTGACGAATAGCCCTGACCACAATTTCCATTACCCACCCGGGCCAATCGAGGGTTGGCAACCTCATCTGATCCTTTTGTGATGGTGCCTGTGCTGCGGTTCACAATTTGACCCCCATCCTCCACTTTGACAACAGTGGCTGGAGAGCTTCGGACTCCAGCCATGGCCTCATCTTTCACTGGCCCTACCTTATTGACTGTCTCACCAGTCCGCCCAGCCACCCCTCCTACAAATCGCAGCAACTGACGTTTCCGAAAGATCAGACAAAAGAGGAGTAACTGGCACAACCTGTGTAGGAAGTGGCAATCACCAATAAGGCGCACTGCAGGAGTCCCTGGGAAATTTGCAGTACTAACACTCAGTGGAAGGGGCCCAACTGGGCCTACAACATTAGTGCTTGACATTGCAGCAGATGCAGTACTCTCAGCACTAGTGGTTGTGCCACTGATTTTGGCTATGGCTCCTTGTACCCATGCTTGCACTTGTGCTGTTCCACCATTGCTTGTTGTCCCTGTCTGCACCCCTGGATTCCCAAACATTTTATCACTTTCTGAATCCTAAACTCTGAAGATCCTGCCACTTTCTTTTCACCTCATTCAAGATGACATGAGCCAATTCACAGACCTGGACTGCATCAAACAGTCAGTCATTAGCAACAATGTGTTGAGACTGTTGATCACTCCAGTCAAGAAATCTTGCATCTCAGAGAGATGGATTAAGTTTTCAGCCCCCTTGAGCATATGAGTTCAACATAAGTTAATTGATCACTGAGGAGAGTTTCAAGCACCTCCATGGAAGCTGGAACCCATGTAAGCCCCACATCTTTGTGAGTCTAGAGGATTCATTCCAGCGCTCTGTCATCCTGGTTCATTTCAGTCTTTCATGACACATCAGACCACACATTTAAGACTACAGATGACTGCCTGTTCTCATGCTCTTAAAAGCTAAGTAAGACAAACATACCAGGTGTCACAGGGGCCAGAGGGAGGGTGGTAGTACTGGGAGCAGCAGAGGACCGTAATGGAGTAGTTGATGCAGCATTGCCTGCAGCTGCATGTGCCAGAGTCCGGCAAAAGCTCGCATACCTTCGCAATCGTGTTAAAAAATGAGATGCCAAATCCAATACAGCATCCACATATCCCTGCACACCTCAATCCCCGTATGTTTTTGTATACAGATCATTAGTGGGTTTTCAAAGCCAAACAAATTGCACAGAGGTCTCCATAAAGCCTTTTGAGTGGATCTACAGCTATATCCTACACATTCTGAGACAGTATTAACCACAGACAATGGCCTGCCACAACACTTATCTAGTAGATTGCGGAGGAAATAAATCTCATGAGTATCAAGAAATCTCCATACTCATGATTAAGAAAGCCAGGACAAGGCAGAAAAAACATTTCCTTGAAGTCAAAGAAAGACTTCCAGATAAAGACTGAAGAACCAGGAAGAAGTAAACAAAGAAGGGTACAAGTTGAACTTGAACAATAGAACTAGCAGTATGAACAACATTGACAGTCTCTTGCTTGTTCAGGGACCATCAACAGTAACAGTACGATAGTGACTTATCTATCACAACTTACCCACTGACATCATCAGCTCCCTAGAGTGGGTATAGCCAGTGTAACCACTAGCCTGTGTACTGAGTTTCTGTTGCAAGTCCAGAAGCAAAGGGAAGACCCAGCCATGATACTGGCTACCACCTACACCACAGAAGGGAAAAACATAGAGAAAAACAGAGGGAAAAGAACCAAAAAACAAAACAGTGTGAACAATAGGAAGAAAACAACAGAATATAACAGACAAAATAGAAAAGGCAAATGAGCACCAAGTGAGCTTCAAAAAGCTCTCCACTTACAAGACTCAAGAATGCAGAGGAAACTCCACAACAACACTTTGCCACAACACCATATGTAAGGTTACAAACCAGGACATCCTCCCACCTGGTCTTACTAAAAGAGTAGCTACTTTTGGGAACAAATCACACTAAACAAAAGTTATCTCCCTCTCCAGACTTTTGTGAAAGAAAATGTGACTGGAGCAGAAGTGATGTATGAAGGAAGAGGACCTGAACCACTTGGACCAGGGCAGGATCCACTGCCATGGCATCAGGACCAAGCCCTGTCAGCGTTTCACCGGAGGCTTGCCATGGCTCTGGAATGAGTGTGGATGGGTTCACTAGTGCTGCCTCTATTCCACGTCCCAACATATCCAACATCAACCGTCCCTGCATGTCCAACACCAACACCCGAACATCGGCTGCTTCCACACCCTCCAATATCCGACACTTTATTCTGTCAAGTGCCTGCACCAAACACCTCCATTGAGTCCCCTCCACTCTCTACTGACCCAGCATTGGGAAAGAAGATGGGAACTCCTTTGAAATCTAGGTCTCATACAGCACATGCATGTCAGGAGACAGTTTGAACCATTATAAGACCTCAAGAAAACCACTTGGAGCCCAAGCGATGTTCCAGCAGCATAGTCTGCTTGATTGTGTCTCTTGACTGACATTAATAAGAACCATTAACCCCTTAAAATGAACTTTGCAAACAAATGGAACTCTGGATAGCCTATGAGCTCCAAGCACACAGCACATGCTTGGGGCAGATTAAGAAAATTGTGTTTGCTGATTTCAAGTGTTGAAGGACATTGAGCTGCATCATGTAGTTTAGAGGAGGCTTCATGCCCTGGATTCCCCTCCCAACAGGACATTTCAGCCCCTGGGGAACAGCAGCACCAACATTCTGTATAATAGATTGTGAGAAAAAACCTTGGTAAACATCAGGAGCTGAAACTGGTCAAGAAGGTTGAAAGGAGAAACAGCATACAGGGCCATAGTACTGACGATGTGCAGGGTCAAGGCCGTGAAAGTCAGCATCCAGCATCGCCATCACTCGACCATGTGTCACTGCCTCAGAACAGAGTTTAGAAATCAGGACTGAAAACCTGAATCACTATCTTGAGGGGACAATCTGAGATGGACTACCTGAGTGAGTGACCTATCCAGCCAGACCAGAACCTTTAGGAGATTCAAGGCTCAGAACTTTGACTGTTCTGGATACTATGCAAACAAAGCTATAACTACCAAACTTACTAATGAACACATCTTGTAACAGTGCTCATGCTGACAAATCTCACAAACACTGAACCCAAAACTGAACAGTAAACATACTGCTAGGCCAGAAAAAATACCAGTGCCATCATCAGCAGCACACTGAGTGCATGCAACAGCATCCCACCAATCTACCTCGTTCACCAAGCTCCACCAAAACCTGTTATCCAACCCACTTTCTGTTTGAAACTTCAAAATTGCTAAGTGGCAGCTGAGATTCCTCAAACCTACTATGAATCAGTTAACAAAACCAAAATCTGCTTTACTAAAGCTACTGCAATTCAGTTTGCAGGTCCTAAGGTTCTATACAGGTCAGTTGCATCCTGTTGGAAATTATTCAAGCACAATAAAAAGGCATAAGGACAGAGTAGCAATATATATGTGATTGCAGAGAAAGGATTGAAAGCAGTAGATAGCCTGGTTCCAATAACACTTTGAAGGTAACCCATTATGTCAGATCCAACAAAACCAAAACTAACATGACAAGAATAGGTGTGGTCATAACCTTAAGAGTGTCACTGACAAAGTATCAGACCATCACCTTCATCACAAATAGCTGTGACTAGCTGCCATGACTCCCCATTGACTTCCTTGATGCTAATGGTGGGTGGAGATACATATATAATCCAAAATTTTGGTTAAAAAATTAAACAGAAATCCGAATCCTGACTTTCTGTTTCCCAGAGCCACAGGAAAACTCAGAATAATGTTGGCTAGCACTCAACATCTATAAAAAAGAAATATTAATAATACGCTTTGTGCTCCAGTTTTGTTTCCATAGACACTGCACCTAGTTTGGTCAGAACAAGTGGAGCTTTGAGGAAGAGAAATATGGATGCAGAAGGCATGGCAATCACTAGCATTGTGCAGGCTCACTCCATGACTGGGTTATATCTTGATACAAATGATCTATAGCCAGAAAAAGAAGAGGCCTACAGCAACTACAAAAAGACTAAAACATGTCCAGGTTCTCAAAGAGAAAAGAACATGAAAATTACCTGTCAGCTAAATGACGGTCCCATGTTAAGGATGGGGATGGAGAAACTGGTAAAATCCGCAAAATGCGGAGCACACATGTATCAGATTTGCGATCATGCCACACAGCGGCAAGACAGCAACTTGTGGGTGAGAAGGCTGGAGGTGCTAAATTTGAGGACATCACATGGACTGTGAAGACATCGAGTGGTGCCAAGGCCACCCCTGAGAATACATGAATTTCACCTCCAAACATCGCTACAGCCACTTCCCCCCCATGAGCAGAAAAACTGGCCTTGCCTATTGTCCTTGGATCTGTTGGGCGATCCCTTTTCTTATGTTGTTGCTGGTTGTTAGGCTGGCCAGTTGATGGAAAATCCTTGTTTATGGTTTTGTTCACCACTGCTGTCCATGTTGTCATCATGGCCGGTGGACTCCCTGCACTGTCTAGTAGTGCATGTATCACTACTGGTTTTTGGGCACTCTCCCACCTTTGTATTTTCCATCCCATCACCAAAGGCCCAGCATCCGGATCCCTTGGAGATATGTAGTACCCTGACTGCAAAATCCCAAGTTAGGATGGGAAAACCCATAATTTGTCCTCCTTTGTTCAATATGGATCTGAACTTCCTGAGTTCCAACTTTGTAAGCTCCTTGAGCTTCTTACAAAGTTGAAACCCTGGAAGATGCACTAGCAATACACTCCTGTGCAGGCTCCTAATGCATTTCTACAAACAATTAAAGTTGAACACAATGTAAGACTTCCAACCCACTGCAGGCCAATCTTCAAAACTATTGATCAAAGCAGATGTAGAGAGCACAAAGAGAATTCAAAAGACTCACCTTCAACTATAACTGTGATAAGAGCAGTCCCTCCACTGGAGGGATCAAAGGCAATTGTAACAACCCCAGAACCCCATCCAATTGATGCAGATGCTTCTGGACAAATGTAAGCTGACAAGTTGGAAACAACTGAGCACTGGAGTAGTGGGCCCACTGAATCCTCACCATCCAACTTAGTTTCTTCAGAAACCTGTTCTTGCCATGACAACAGATATGCTGCAAGTGGTGCAAAACCCAGCCATGAAGGGGGTGAGGCCAATAATGGAAAATGCATTCCAACTGTAGGCTTCACAGTCACCTGTTGAGTGCTTCCTGGACTATTCAGGCCCCAAGGAATCACCTCCCATACCACAACCGTTGATGGATTCGCAACAGGAACACCGGCAAAAAGTAGCGCCCCACCATCACTGACAGTAATGTCACCAGTAAAAACACCACTTGGCCCTGCACCCAAGACTCCCTTCTTTGTGCTGAACCACTTTGGAGTAGTCCCAGGCCACTGTCGCCAGTAGAGCTGCACTGTGCCTGAGTAGAAAACACTGCACACACACAAAAAACTGGGCCATTGTGCTGCAATAGCAAAGAAGACACAACCCATCACCACACCATCATTAGATTTTGCTAATTGTTGAGAATATATATGAAAGTAGTTGCAGCTATAACTCGAGAAAAACATATAAGGCAACCAAACAGATGCTCTTTCAGTTCCAGCTCAGTCAAAACAACACAACAAGAATGATATCAGTCATAACCTTGTGAATGCCACCCACAAAGTATCAAACCATCACTCTCATCATGAATGGCATTGACTAGCTGCCATTACTCCCCACTGACTTCATCAACTCCCTACAGTTGGTGTAGATAAGTGTATAATAATCTGCTCAAGACTTTGTGCAAGTGTTACAAAGCTTTTGTCCTGAGTGTCTCTCTAATTCATGGAAGCAATGAGAAGTCATGACGTTTGCTAGCTCTCAAGAAGCACAGCTAATAATGCTCACTCAAGCTGCAACAAGCTTGTGAAAGCAAGCTCCATATATTTCATTTCACTTTAGCTTGGCCCTGTATAAGCAAGCATCTGAGCCGAAGGCATAGAGAGGCCTACATAGAGGGTAGTGATTGGGGCCTCCAGCGCCCTGAACATAACCTTCAAGCAAACAACTGGTGACTACTCAGATGCAATACATCTGCTTTGCCACCAGGAAAAATATCAGACTTTGCTAATCCTGGAGTCTAGGAAAGCAAAGGGAGAACTACAAATCTGTACTTGTTGCTACAGACAAGAGAGTAGAACTAGTACCACTAGCCCTAGGCTGGTGAGCCAAAAACCTCTCTTCAAATGAGCCTTTTGAGCTTGATGTTGATGTCCACCGATACTGCACCACAAACAGAAAAGTCAACAATACAATATTGAAATCCTAATTGAGGATGTTCTCAAGATGGATTCATCAGCAGACTAGTACACTTGAGGGTCTGCTCATCCCAACATATGGAAGGTAGTGAGAGAATACCGGAGACATTACAGGCACCCACTTGGTCATGACAGATTGATCTTGCCGCCATTCATGCTCACAGCTCCAGCCATTACAACTCCTCCCCACATTCCGCCCTCCCTGCATACCTCCTTGTTTCATAAACACATCTCTACTTGATGTTTTCTTAGTTTTACAGTGCAAGCGTAGATCGGGGGGTCTTTGCACCAAAGACTAATACAATGCAGTCCAAAGAAAGCAGAAAAGAAGTGCCAAGCTTGACTTACTTGAGAAGGCTGTGTCCATATTGTGACCCTGCCACCTGAGTTGCCAATTAACAGTGCTCGTGGACACAAAGTTGGTGACCACTCCAGAAACTGAACAGTGTCACCTGGTGAATCTGCACAAATATAATCACCAAAATTCTCCATTTTACACAAATTTGCTTGTAGTAGTAGGTATGGATTTTACCCTTGGCCATTGTGGGTTAAGGGTTTCTTGCAACAAACAAATGCTGAATATCCATGAGAAACACCACTGCACAGTTCTATGGCATAAGTTGAAAAGTAGCTGAAACCACAAAAATGACAGTAGCATTTGAACAGATTGGCTATGATAGATACCTGCAGGGACATTAAAAATTGAGTGTTCAGTAGGGCGCTCAGGATCAACCACATGCACAGGTATCCAGAATGCTGGCTCTGAACTGAACCTGATCCCAGCCCCCATTTGCTGACCCTTAATGAAGCAACGGAAATTCAAGCAGTTTGAGTACTGCATAATTTACTCTCACCCCTTCATCTTCCTTTTGCACAACTGCCTTCTCCTCCAGAAGTGAAGGAACGACCCATTTGGCTAACAATATGTCTATACTGGGTCAGAAACTTCCTAGTGGTGAAAAGACAAGCTTATACAGCAACCCAAATTTTACTGTTTCCTTGATCTGCAGCCCCCTGGACCTATTCTAAAAACTGCATTGTAGTTATAGACAATAAGCTCAAGGTCTACAGTCATAAGTATCTAAGGATCCAGACACTTGACCTTGACTTAGATATGCGTGCTGGCACTGAAAGAAGGCAAAATAGGGAATACACCAGAAAGCAAAACAGGAAGATAGAGTCACTGACCCTTGATCACTTGTGCATGTCTCCACAGCACAACAAATAAGATTTGTTTTTGCACACCATGCTACTGCACTGCAGAGATTTTGTCCAAACAAAAGAAACCCATCAACCCAGACATCATTACTAACAATACTGGAACCTGATAAGGTAACTAAACTGAAAGCCAGACGAAACCAGAAGCTTAGAGCCTCCTGGACATTCAGCTTACTGTCAATAAATTCTATGGAAAACAGGAAGTTACTTATTCCATGACTGAGGATGGGAAGCCTCAATTGTTGGTTACACTTTGTTGATGAAGATTGGCAGCATTTTCAAGAAAGGAGTTATCCATGTCAGGATCCACGGGGCTAAATTCACAGTGATATCCACACCAAAGTGGACATGGACAAATGTGCTGAAAGCAGCACTGAGATTTTCCAGACATGGACAACACTGATTCTCATACTAAAGATGGAAAGTTTTCTCTGATTTTGTCTTGATGATGGGAACAGGGTGTCCCATGCTCTAGTTCCAGTTCCAAAAAAGAAAAAAAAACACGATTGAAAGCAAAGACCCTAGTTCAAATTGGCACATAATATTGCACCTCAAGAATTTTGTGCAACGTGGAAAAGAAACCACATACTCTTGATGCACAATGTATGCTCCAGGAAAAAAATAACATGTGGACATAACAATATCCGCATCTCTGCTGTACAGGGGAGGGAAGCTAATGAGCATGACACCGTCAGGAACAGGGAGTGCAATGTTTGCTAATGAGAAACCATGCCTTATTGGATTGGATAGAATTTCTGAGGTTTTTCTAAAGGTTTGGAAGGAAATAATTACAAAGAAATGGCGTTCAGAATTTCTGTTTTATCCAGGAATTGCGACCCGTCTGTGTACAGGAAAATCCTCCCAAAAAAAGCCCCACAGACCCAAAAAAAAAAGGACCGTTTGAGCGCGTGTGAAGCGAAGGAAAGGAAAGCATTTCATCGTTTGTGCACAAAAACCTGAAAGTTCTGCAGAGCTCAGGAAAGCTCATTTTGTGGATGCGGACAAAGGGAGCAGGGTGGAGTGAAACTTGAAGAATGGTACTATCTAACTCCTCTTCCTGCTCTTCCTCCTCCTCCTCCTGTTGCTGCTGCTGCTGCTGCTGCTCCTCGTCCTCCGCCTCGTTACCATCGTGATCCTCCTCCTGCTTCCGCGGCCCTGCTCGCCAGCCACTCTCCGTTTCAACACTGGAACTCATCTTCACACTCTCCTCCCGTTCCCCCGCCGATCCCTTGTCAACAATCTTCCGCAAATTGCAATCTAAATCCCCGCGTAGCAGCAGCAACAAAATAGAAATCAGAAGAACCAAAGATTATGTCCGAAAGCGCACGCGCTCATCAAACCCTAATTTGTCGCAAGCAAAACCTCGGGTCGTAAACTCAAGTAAGCCAGCCAGCCCGCTTCTTCCTCCCTCTACTTGACATCTCAAATCCATGTCTCGATCCATGTCCAAGTATCTCAACCCATGTCTCAAGCCATCCCTCCATGCATTCATTATCCAGGTCTCGATCCATGTCCATATCTCAACCCATGTCTTGATCTTTCCATGTATCAATCCACATCTCAATCCATGCCTCAACCCCACGTCTCTCCATATTTCCAGGTCTCAATTCATTTCCATGTCCTAATCCATGTCACAATCCATGTCCAAGTCATAACCCATATTTCTATCTTTCCATGTCTCAAACTTTCCATATTTCAAAGCCATGTCTTGATACATTTCCAGGGTCTTAAAACCAGATCACGCGATCCATGTCCAAGTCCCAACCAATATTTCATGTCTCAATCCATGTCCAAGTCTCAACCAATGTTCCATGTCTCAATCAATCCATGTCCAAGTCTCAACCAATGTTCCATGTCTCAATCAATCCATGTCCAAGTCTCAACCAATGTTTCATGTCTCAATTCATGTCCATGTCTCAATCCATGTCTCGATCCATTTCCAAGCCTCGATCAATCTGTCGATAGATTCCACATCTCAAATCCATGTCTGAAGTTTCGTCCATATTAGGACGTCACACGTTTCACATCAGGACATCAAACTCTTGCACTTTTTTTTAAACTGAGAATTTCAGAATTTCATAAAAGGAGTTTTATTACTTCAGGTTTTTTTTAATAAATTATTTTTAAAACATTTCGGGGTTATTTCACCCAAATAAATAATAAATAATAAATAATAAATAAATTACAATATTATGCAAATAAGTTCAAGGTTGGACTATTTCACACACAAAACAAAATATTTCTCAAGACCTCATTTGGGTTCATGAATGGATGTTTTCACACGCATACCCTAATTAGCAGTTATGGACTGCAGTCATGAAGTTCATCCAACTCAACACAGGTCAAGGTTTTGTTCAAAAGTTTTTTTTTT
>Ga0209611_10001918_pt1 | contig 36235 bp, 28 predicted proteins | sample S1TSphgellanicum_3_FD_187693 | JGI IMG/M metagenome (GOLD analysis project Ga0209611, IMG submission 187693) | Host-associated microbial communities from peat moss isolated from Minnesota, USA - S1T2_Fc - Sphagnum magellanicum MG (SPAdes) (version 2) | ecosystem: Host-associated > Plants > Peat...
AAAAGAAATTGACCTTATTCATGTCAGTACCGAAAATCAAGTTGCTGACATTTTCACAAAGGCTTTAGGTATAAACAAGCTAAGGAAGTTTAGAAAAATGCTTGGTGTACTAGAAGTGGATTTGAACTTGAGGGGGAATGTTGAAAATTCAAGCTCAATTAATTAGGTTTCATTAATTACTGGAGTAGGAAAATAACTAGGTTACTTTCACAAGGTTGAATTACTTTTTTTACTTATATTAGTTTGGTTATTTGTGGTCTGGTCTTTTAGTTAAATACCTTGGTGTTGATGGTTTGGTTCTCTTTTCTTCATTACACAAGTTTGTGTATTTCATGTGACAAGAACCTTGAGGAGTTCTTGATGTTATGTTTCATGTTGTGAGCATCGTGTTGTAGTTTCATTTCAATAAAAATTTATGTTTGCACTTGAATAAATCTCCCATTTGTTAACAAAAAGTTTGAAATGAAGGATTTGGGAGAGTTGCGTTACTTCCTCGGCATTGAGGTAATCCATTCCCCTAAAAGGATATGGTTACTACAAAGGCAATATGCCTTGAACAAATTGTCCAAATATGGGATGACGGGTTGCAAACCCATTTCAATTCCATTAGAGCAAAATGTGAAATTAAATGTAGATGAAGGAGGCCTTATGGAGGATACCACTACGTACAGACCATAGTGGGGAGTTTGATTTACATGACCATCACAAAACCAGATTTGAGTTATGTAGTTGGAATGGTGAGTCAATTCATGCAAACACAGTGAAAGCCACATTTGGATGCAATGAGGCGCATACTGAGGTACATAAACATATTTTGTAGTGTGGGAATTTTTTATGAAGCCAAGAACCAGTTACAAATACATGGATACACGGATGCTGATTGGGCTGGCAATGTTTCAAATAAAAGATCAACCAGTGGTTTCATGTTTTTTTTTTAGAAGTGGTGTTGTTAGTTGGAGCAATAAAAAACAACCAATAGTTACACTATCAAACATGAAGGCAAAATACAAAAGCTAGCAATTGCTACATGTGAAGTAGTTTGGTTACAAAAATTACTCTCAAATTTGGGACTATCAGTGGATGCTCCTATTATCATTTATTGTGATAACATGAGTAGCATACTACTTGCTAATAACCCAATCTATCATGTTAGGACAAAGCACATTGAGGTGCACTACCACTTTATAGAGAAAAAGTTCTAGCAAGAGAAATTAACCTTATTCATGTTAGTATTGAAGATCAAGTTGTTGACACTTTCACAAAGGCTTTAGGTACAGACAAGCTAAGGAAGTTTAGAAAAATGCTTAGTGTACTAGAAATGGATTTGAGCTTGAGGGGGAGTGTTAAAAATTCAAGCTCAACTAGTTAGGTTTCATTAATTACTAGAGTAGGAAAGCAACTAAGTTACTTTCACAAGGTTGAATTATTTTTTTTACTTATATTAGTTTGGTTATTTGTGGTTTGGTCTTTTAGTTAAATACCTTGGTGTTAATGGTTTGGCTTTCTTTTCTTCATTGCACAAGTTTGTGTATTTCATGTGACAAGAACCTTGAAGAGTTCTTAATGTTATGTTTCATGTTGTGAGCATCATGTTCTAGTTTCCTTTCAATAAATATTTATGTTTGCACTTGAATAAATCTCCTATTTGTTAACAAAAAGCACTTTTGAACCAAATGTTTTCAAAAAGATAATAAAACAATTTTCATTAGTTCAAATCCTTTTAGTTTCTAAATCATTAATGTTAAAATCCTCTCCAATTTCAAAAAGAATGGTGCACATTTGGTAAAAAAAACTAATTAAAAATATATATATTGTCCACTCTCGAGGTTTAAGTGTTTTGAAAATGCAAAAACATTTTTGATTTGTATCAAGTTTTGAACATGTAAATTTTGTAATCAAGGGAAAATGTTTCACAAAATAGTAAAACAATCCAAACTATTATGCTTCATTTATGATCTTTCAAATATACAAAAATGTAATTTTAAAGAATATCCATTCACTTGGGTGGTTCCTTTGACTATTTTTTACCCAAGTGGTCACTCTAATCATTATTGTGAATGTTGACATCAACCACAATATATTAAGGAATTGATCAATCCATTTTTTGAATACTTCTAAGATTGTTTGGAAAAATGCTTGTTGCATTCTTCAATCATAATGGCGTTACATTCCATTCCAAAAGTCTAGATTTTATAATCACAATAGTTTTCCAAAGCTTCATCAATCATCTTGATGTGCTAAAATATTAATTATATATCAATACAAAAAACCAAGATGACTTTCCAATTTGTGTTAACACATCTTTTATTAATGGCATAAGGAATGGATTTTATTTGGTTTGAAAGTTCAAAGGTCGATAATCACCATAGATTTTTTGACTTTCATCTTTCTTTGGGAAGTGTAACACAACAAGCATTTTTTGGACATACTTTTGCTCATATTGCCGAATTACAATAAGGGCCTAAATGACACTCCCCCAAATTCTTTAAGAGACCTAAATGTGGGTCCTAAAACGAAACAATGGAAAAAGAAGAAAGTTGGGGCATGCTCTTTAACTTGCAACACTTTGAAGGTAAGAGGGCATGCTAGACCTTCGAAATGGGAATAGGTCAAATTCACAAATGAGTGTTCAAAATGAAATCAACCTGCATAACTAAAAAAAGAAGGCAATTAATGCATGTTGAATAGAAGTGGTACAATAGATTTAGTGGGGACAACCTCAAGCATAAGCTTTACACGGCCTGCAACCTTTGGGAGGAAACACTATTCCCCTCCCTATAATATGATATGTGCCTTTCCACAAGGACTACATTCAAATGTCAATTTTCCTTAGGACTCCCAAGTGAAAGTCTCAAAATAGAAATTCTTATTATCCCAAAACTTTGGACATTCATATCTTTCTCAAATAAATTATTTTTTGAAAATGTGAAGACAATATCTTATAGCTCTCAAAAAAATCTTTCCAATGGTGTATAGCAAGCCCCAATCAGAGTTCATTTGACCCTTGTTTTTAAGGGGTTTATGGTTGGGAGTCAAATTTTTAATTTGACTCCTACCCCTTCTTTTGATCATAACTCATGCAAATTAAATTTAAATGAACAATACAAGGGAAATTTAAGAATCTGCGCTTCAAGACCTTTTTAATGGTTTCCTGAGGGCCCAATTTAATATTTTTTAACCTTTGCAACCAAGGCTTTGAACATTTGCAACTCTTGCACAAGTGCAATTCCCAAAATGGGAATGCATTTGGGAGTCATTGGGCTCCATCCCTTGTACTCTCCCCCATTTGTGAGAGTGTGTTTCACATCTAAACACACTTTCTTGGCCTCATGGGCCCTTGCATTCCACACTTAATCACAAACCCAATGTTAGGGTTGTGAAATTGAATTTGCATGTCTACCTCAACTTCCTCCCAAAAAGATAGCATGTTAGGAGTCATCTTACAAGGAAAAACTATTACATATCTATGGAATGTTATCCTAGGTTGAAGGTACCCAATTCTCCTTATGTTAAACAAAAACATCTTGATACAAATTACTATTGAACATATTGATATTCCATCTTTAACAGTCAACAACAAAGTAAAATCGTAAGAGCTCTTATCTACTACCATACCGTTGACCCCACCTTAAATAGCCATAGGTCCAAAAATCATTTTCATTTTTAACATGCGTCATGCATCAAAGGTATTTGTTATGTGTATAATTACCTTTGTGGAAACACTTGTTAAATTGGAGTCTATAAAAAAATTAGTATTCAACTCAAATGCAATGTTGAACCTAAGGAAGGAACTAGTATTACATAGGTTGTAGAAATCACAAACTGACTTGTTCAAATAATTATGATTATTGATTAAACTTAGAATTATTACTTTGAAGATGAAATATAATTTTTAAAGGGATAATGTTACTTAAATTTTATTTATAATAGGTGACAGAACCTGACAAATAGTTAATCAACAAATGGATAACAAAATAGGTAGTTATTAGAATAGGTAAATGTTAATAGGTAGTTAGTTTTTGAATTTTTTGGACTAAATTAGTGTATATATTGGCTAGTTACTATTTAAATAGTTAAATTAAACTATTTTTTTTTTATTAACATGTGTATAAATAGGACAAGAAGAAAGAAAGGATTGGACTTGATTTGAGATTCTTGTTTTTCATTTCAAACTTGTAATGGAAAATTTTTAAACTTTTACTTTAAGTTTTTTTTTTGGGTAGTTTTACAACATGTGTACATTTTAAAATTAAATTTTTTGAATCATAAATAGAATTTTAAAAAATCTTTTTGAATGTACCTATTGTTAATTAATTGAACTTGTTATTTAAAATAAAAAGATTTCAAGTACTTTGATGGGAAACCATAAAAAATTCCATTAGCAATGGCTCATGTTCAACACTAATTAATTAGAAGGCCATTTACAAAAAAAGAAAAAACTATAAACAATTTGTCAAGATTCCAAAAAATTGAACACAAGCCCTATTTAATATAATCAATAGTTCAAAACATTAAAATACCAAGATAACTTTGAAACTTATAAGTCGACTTGACAAACTTATTAACTATCATCGAAATTTTGAAATATTCAAATTGGTGTTTTCATACCATTTTTTTGAAAATTAATTATGTTGACAAGATTTGCCCAACATGAGTATATTATTGTATACTAAAAGTTTCTAGGTTGAAATAATAATATGTCAACAATGTGTATGCAAATTGGGAGACAATTGTTTGAAATGTTTGGAAATGTGAAATTTTATTTTAGTGAAAACTTTCACATGTGGGATTTTGAAATGTTAGTTGTCTTTAAAGGAAATGAGACTTCATGTCAATTGTAAATGGCATTGAAACAAAACCTATTCTTGGAGACTCTAGGTGGTTAAAGAAAGAAAATACATCAAAATCTTTTTAACCAAGCCATTAATAAAAACTTGCTCTTGAATCCCCTCTTGAGTTGCAATATTTTTAATAGCACAGGGCAAAAGCTAATGATGGCAATAGAAATTCTATGACATCTGACTAAAAAGAAATGGTACCTAAATACATTGGTGACATGGAGTTATTAATTGGTCTACCATGGTATCTTGTTCATAAAGCTAATATTGAAGATACCATACATAATGGCAAAGATTACTTCTATTTTCCATTACCCTAAACCCTAAACCCATGGGCTCTTGTTGTTGGTCTATCGGATAGTGTTGAAGAACACTGAAAGACAATTGAGCAACTCACTTTGTAACTATCAAAGAAAGAGGCCAAACTTAGGAAATGAAATGTAGAAGAATGTAGTGGAGGTAGAATTGGCAGATTGTAGGACGCTCCCAACAAAGGTCATGCAATGGACGAATCTCAAACTGAATTGCCACTTATTCCTAATTGCAACGCCACTGATAAACTAAACTATCCAATGTTGAGTTAACAAAATTCATTTGTTCCAATCATTGTGGTGGATATGCCAGAAGGAAAAAGAATGCAAGTTAATAATATTTCGAATATTCAGATGTTATTACTTGAAGGAACCTAATGTGTAGAACAGAATAGGCATGGACAAGTATTTGTTGCACCAACTTCATATAGTGCAAACTTAAAGCATTCATGTTTTCACATGGTTATTATGTAAATGTATTATATTAATTATATAGCTGGCACATAGACAATGCAATGGTACAACACAGCATATGATCAAACACCATCATTGGTCCACAATTTTTGAACCTATGTCTATTGGTAAAATGAAAGTTTATGCTATGAGAGATCACACCATATGGATCAAATGTCATGCACATGTTGAAATACTCACTTGTATTGTTGTTTAATGGGAGCATACAAAATACATCAATTTATATAGCAATGTTTATGGGAAGTATAAAATGATGTTTAATATGTTCCACATCTCAGCAAAAATTCATTTTCCATATCCACTCTAGCTTTGAAGAGGTAATCCTTAAGAGCACATATGATAGATTTGGTTGCACAATGAAGAGGAGATTGCAGCTATGCAAAAGTCTATAATCAAAGACTTGATGTATCATTTGAGCTGCAGACATTGTCCTGCTTGTAATTTCAACCAATTTCTTGCATTGTTCAGCAGAAGTACATCATTGAAAATCCAACATCTAGAACTTCAGCATTACAACTTGTGACTAATGTGGACAAGGCCATGATTAAGATGGAAAGTAAGTAGGGACAGTTGATGGTATGCAGATCAACAACATGGGAGAGGAGTTTTGCTACATCCAAGAAGTTTGTAGAAAAACCTCAAGAAAAATATTGAACTTACACACCAATGTGTGTGTGCATGAACAGTGACTCAATTTGAAGATGCAAATATTATGTCTCATTCAATGACAACTTAACTAGTTATTGAATGGTCAAATGCATGAGGAAATATAATGTCTTAACAAGTTTTCAAGAAATGGTCAATTCAAGTACATAGACACCCTTCACCACACATATTCTCCAAACAAAGCCATTATGACATAGTACAGCACTTCGACATTCTTGTAGACATCCAATTCTACTTCTTGGTCTAGTAGATCTATCATACTGCACAGTCAGGTCTGATATGCACAAAGTGAACATACATATCTGATATTCCCAAATAACCAGAGTTCTGTACAGGCATTTATTAAACATGGTGAGATTTGTCTTCAAAGGAGGAATAGAATGGCAAACACAGTTGACATCTAATGATGGCTTTGTTTGGGAGGAAAATTAGATGAAGAATTGTAGAATTCAACATAGGAAGGCTCTTCAATGGATCTGTCTTGCTTCCAATTGGAAACACACAAACAGAGTGCTCAAAGTGAACAGTTTCAACTTTAGATTTCTAGGTCAAATGGACAGAACACAGATACCTCAAATTCAAGCTTGGGCTTCTCAAAGTCCTCTAGTGGAAATGCAATATTTGGCAATCTGAGTTTCTCCCTGCTGAATTTTCAGCAATATGAATTGAATCTACCTCCATGCATACCCAACTCATCAGCCATATTCATTGCACCTATATCTCTTCGCCCTAGCGAGAGAGAGAGAGAGAGAGTGTGTAAGTGTATGTAATGTATATGGATCAGAGACTGCATATGCTGGTATATGCTTGGAGATCAGAGAGTGATGAGCTTTGCATGCAACAGTGTGACCTTCTGCTTCAGGTGGCTGCTAATTTCTTCAAGACATTGATTAATAAATCTTCAAATGGCAGGTATCACCATTCATTTATGATGTGGATGCACATGTACCTTAGGTCCCAATGAATCCAAAGCTTCAGCACCTGCATGTCTGAATTCTTGACAAGCAATCCACAGTAGCATAGAACTTGTAAGAGATTCTGTTCTTCTCCTATCTTGCACAATATGAGACCTTGCAACCAAATGCCTCAGCTCTTTTCGCTGAAGCCAGGCCAAGGCAATCCAGTCCAATGATACCCAGACAGTTGCCACTCATCTGCATATTCCAAGAACACACCACCAGGATCAATTCCCACCAGAGCTCCAAATGATTGCAACAACTGAGAGTCTGGACCACAAAAGCAATCTACAAGCAATAACCATAACACTTTACCTTGTGAGTGAAGGTAGTATTTTCCAAGCTTTTGCCAGAAGCCCTTGCAGACATAGCTGTCACCTGCACAAATTTGTTCCATGGAGGACAGCAGCAATCCGATGGCCACATCTCCACAGATCACATTGATACATCAGGTGTATCGGTCACAGCAATCCACATTCCTTGCACTTGCACAGATTGACTTGATATGCTTGCACTTCCTGAGTCTAATTCTCATCAGCATTGCTATTCGGACCCAAGACCAGAACCACATGATTCAGCCGTGCATCAAAATCAGCAGGGTGACTGAGAAATTCACTATAGAAGGATGCTTGATCTGCGCTTTACATGGCCAATGCGCCATCATTCTGGCTAGGAAGACAATTTTCCTGCTTCCCATTGTAAAAGAGAAGACATGCAAGCAAAGGATTAAAATTGGTGTCTTCTGTCAGTGAGAGATGCAAAACTCGGCACCCAAAACTGTGATCCCTGATCAACATTCTCCACATCCTAAGATCTTCCTCTAAAACTTTGTGAATTGTCCTCTTCTCATGTTGATGAATTGAATGCATCTTGCCGGTCTGTCGTCTTCCCAGAGCCTACCACCAGACTTTCCCTTTTTCTCCATCTTTAGCTTCAAAGACTACGGCAGACAGCTAGCTCCCTTCTCACCAGGAAACACGCGCTGTCAAGTCCGATTCTGCACGACGACACAATGTCGAGAGATTGAGCATCGGCAGCTGGACCCTCGTGCTAAGTCCCAACCTCGGATTCATAGCAGATTGTCCTCCCCGCCGCATCCTCAAACCCTAAATCCCTTTTCCTCGATCGCCGCCTATAATATTCGCCGCCGCGATTGTGTCTATAGCTTGTACATGGGGTTGGCTGTTGAGACCAGTTTTGTTAGTACCTTTCCTCGGCTCTCGGGTGCAGGACCTGTGTGAGGGGTTTTGTTCCAGTGAGAAGGTGTATAGTCTCGGTCTGTGTGTTCTGCTGTGTGCATATGGTTTCATTCTTGTCGCTCTGGTGCATGAGTTTCAGATGGACCTGCTCTGATCAGTATGGTAAGGTTCCGTTTCATGCTCCACAAAGCAACGTGGTGCCAATAGCCCAGTATCTTTGCCTCATAGATTTATCGGGTTACGAACATCACAACATAATATATGCAAGTATAACGAGTCTTTTCGTTTTTTGTGGGGGACTCCGCTAACGGTTGTTGTGAACTTCTTACTTGATCTTGTTGTTTGTGCGAGTTCCATTGTGAAGTTTGGTCAGCTGAGTGCAACCTTTTCGTTGTCCAAGATATTACTTTGGTCATTGACATAAGGCACTCACAGAGCAGAATTGTGGCGGGATGATGAGCTTGGCAACGAAAGATGGTGCCGGAGCTTCTCCTGTCATATTACATATCTGTGTTCGCGTTTTTTATACCTGACATTTCATTGTTTGGGTGGGTGTTACGCTGCATTTGAGTAGCACAATCCATGACTCTTTTGGTTGTATTCGAAGTGTAGGTGAACCCCCACCTACATGGCTGTAGTCTACAGGAACTTGTGCAAGACGACGAACGTAGCATCCGCAGATGCATAGCTACTCCCACGCTCATGGTTAGTCCTACCAGTTCAGGAACTCGACAAGACCTGCTTGGGCTGACACTTGTTCTCTGTGCAGCTGCCGTACCTCTGAACTTCTTCCAAATCCAAAACATTTACACAGTCGTTACTGGGACCCACCATCATCACTCTTTCTTTCAGCAAAACTGCGACATGGATAGAACTCCGACTGTTGCCCCAATGGCCGAGGGATCCTTGATCTACTTGGGAAGAAACTAACATCATAGCTTCTATCTCAAATCCTCTCAATAGGTTTAGGGTTTGGTTGAAGAAGAAATTGGTCATTCTGGCTGTGCCGGGTGCAAGAAAAAAGTTTCTGTGGGATGAAAACAGGAACTTATTTGATTTGTGCTTGGCACAGCATGCAATCTATCCAAATGCTAAACCCTAAAACCTCAGCAACCTGTACTGCTAACTGCCAAGCTAGCTGAACCCTTGCACCCTAAAACTTCAACCCTAAAGCCTCAGCTATCTGTGCTAACTCAAATTTCCAGGGGAGTTTTATGAAGTAAGTTATGTCACCTATCCAGCGTTAATAAAAAAGTTCTTGACTTGCATAATACATTTCCATCCTGAAGCAATCTTTTCTCTTGAAAATCACCATGGAAAATAGTGCCACTATTTACTTTGCTGGATAGCTCTGTTAGTGCAGAGTGAGTGCATTCTCCAAGGGTACTACCTAGCTGTCAAGAATTTTGCTGAGATTATAACATGCAGTTCCACAGGAAGTGATGATTGATTCTTCTAGCATATGTAATGCCCAAAGCTTGCTACAATCAATATTGTAGTATGCAGGGGTCAAAGTGTTTTCAAGTAATTCAACATATCTAACTTTAAGCATGCAATTTTCTTCGCAATTTGAGTAGAGAGAAATTTCAAGGAGTACAGTGTAACTTCTAGGTCAAGATCCAAATGTCAAATTTTTAAGGACAAATTTCTCACTCCTTGTGCAATCTTGTTAAACCAAGAATGGTTCTGCAATCCTTGAGGAATGGCCACTAAATTGCTTTGTCTTTCAACTCCTTAGTTGGCTAAATGGATACAATCAAATGATCTTCCAAAAATTCTCAAGTATTTAGCCACCTTTTGTTCCCAACCTTTGTTTGATCCATATTTTGTGATTTATCAAGGTGCCATTGTCTTGTGTAATCAACCTTAGAATTGTATGCTTGTCTCCAAACTAGTTCAATAGGATTTGGAACTTGTTGATCACCAAAGCCAATTGAACATTTTTTCAATGTTGTTAATATTGTTTCAAAAAATGGAATTGATGTTTAGATTGAAACATAAGGTGGATGGATTTGGTTTGTAATATTGCACAATCGAACTTGAAGGCTTAGCTTGTTGTCTCTCTTGCACAAGGCATTTTGAGGTGGAAATGGCAACTTTTTTTTTAGAAATGGGAATAGGGCTGTGAAGATGGAAATTTAACGTAATGGATAAAAAGATGAAGGAGAGAATGACAAGAGGAAATCTATAAACCTTTTGATAGTGCAAGGATCCAAGGAGCGGAAGGATCAAAGGGCTTTAGGAGCAAAGTTCATCTTGTTCAGCTTTTTCTTCAATTTAACATTTGTATGTTTTTGTTTGTTTACATGTGAATGCAAGAAGACAAAGTGATGGAATTGTTTTATGTGTTCTTCAATGCATTGTGGGTGTTGTGCTTTAACAATGGTTGATTTAATAATTTTCTTACATCATTCTTCATACAATTTGGTGATGGTTGGGAATTTTATTTTCCAAAGGTTGTCATCTATTGTTTGCAAACTATGATAAAGGTGAGCTTGTTATATTGGTATGGTAGTGATTTAAGATAAAAAGAGATAATGTGACAAGGACAAAAATGACAGCAAAGAACAAAGTCATTTTGATTGAAAGCTTTGGGAGGTGGTGTTTTGTTATTGGAATAATAGTTATCTTGTGAAGTAAAAACATGCATAATAAATGTCAAGTGTCTCCTAGTTCTAGTCTTCCAAACCTTTTGTTGCAACGGAAAATTAAGGTTAAACCACAAAGTTCTATTTTAGAATGTTTAGGTTAGGGGCATGTGTAGGAGATGATGAAAATCCCCAAGGGAGTACAAAACTAATTTATGATGGGAACATTCATTTGCATTTAATATACTTGCATGGCAATAGGGGATGAGGTTTTTTTTGGATGTGTGATTGGGAATTGAATATTCATTGTTATCAAAGTTTTAAGTGAGGTTTATGTCAATAACCTAGGAAATATATAATTGCAATTGAAATTTTTCTATTTCTGGGATTACAACCACCACAAAGTGGGTGTGTTGTGTTTCACTTATAAAAACTAGCACTTTAAGGTTTTGAAAAAGATATTGTTCATGGGTGATTGGGTTGCAATCTAAAATCTTTTGATGGGAAGGGCATGAGTTGATTACTTGGGCTTTGTCTATATGATCATGATGGTATAAAAACATTTTCCAATTGTTAAGAAATTAAAGCAATTTATTGTTTTCATTTTTTATTTACGAATTTGTTTGTGTTGTGTTTCATGCAATGAGGTTATGAGGGAGACCTCACAAGTCTAAAGAAATAATTTGAAAATATTTAATCCTACACATGCCAATAACTTTATATGAAATCAATACTTATGATTATGTATCATAGGAAAATGTTACAACTTATTGTTTAGGTCATTTATGTTGTTTTTAGTTCTTGGCTATCAAGTAAAGTGTAATAGATGTGGTTTAAGATTTGAAATATTCTTTGAACATTTAAAACGATGGAAGATAGTAATCATTCCTCCTCTTTTTTTTTGGAAGTGACAACATTTTCAATAACAACTTGAAGTGAAAAACAAAGCTACAAAGTTTTTTAGTAAATTACTACTTTTGAAAAGTGTTTAGCCAAATTCAAAAAACATATATTTAAATAATTTAGGACTTTTCCCTACTTTGTAGATGGTATAAACTTTGTCTAATGGCCACTAGATTTTTAAAATCCAACCTTATATTCAAGTAAAAACAACAATCATTCACAAAGATAACATCCACAAAAACATTTTGTCTCAAAAGAATTCATACCCATTTAATAGCAATATAATATTAGGTTAATTTCAAAATTAATATATTATGATGAAAAGAGTATTTTGCATGGTGCCCACCAAGTGAAAATTATAGGACTAAATTATTAATCTAGGGCTTTATACAACTTGGTGGATGAAATGAACTCCAACTAGTGGCCACCAGACTTAACAAATTAATGATCATTTTTTATGTGAATTTCATATTATGATTTTTTTCAATTACATTATTTTCAAATAAAAACAGCTTTGTAACCATCAATTCCAAAAAATCCATGTACACATTATGTTTAAAACATTCATATCAACTTTAAGACAAGACTACAACATCACACTATCACACAAATTTTACTAATACTTTTCAAATATATATACAACATAAATTTTTTTAAAATATAATTGAATGCCTAGTGGCCACCAAGTGAAACATAAAAAATTGTAAGCTATGAGAACCAAATAACACAATTATTTAAAGTGAAAAAAAGGAATTCAATGTTTTCAACCTAATATATTGACAACATGTTAAATTTCTAACAATGGCAACTTGATCCATCCATGTTAATCGAACAAAAACAAATCTATTATGTTTCAAATTCCATATATAATTAAAATAGTATTTTTCTTGGTGCCTAGCTAGTGATAATACATAATGATTATTAAATAAGCAAGCCACAAGTAAATGTTCCCAATAAAAAATTTTAAAAATTCAAATTTCTAAAATACAAAAAAGGCACAACATCCCAATAACAACAAAATCTATGCATGTAATTTTATTATTCATGTTATAACAAATCCATTATTTTTGGGGTTTTACATACCATGTAGGAAAGTTGACGCCCAGTGGCCACCAAAGATTAAAGATCAGGTGGAACAAAATAGATTATTAATTATTACTCTTCAAGAATCACATACATGGATAAAATTCGGCAAAGTAATATTTGTATTAAACCATACAATGGAAATTTTCAAAAAAATTAAAATGTTAATCCAATCAATACAATGATACAAAAGACATTGAAAAATTACAAATATAATTTAATCAATGTCACCAACATCTTTCACAAATTGGTTGAAACATTAGCAACATTGAAATAAACCTTAGCTCTACTAGCATAAATAACAAGAATATTAATTTGACTTTTGTTTGTTATATTTTTTCGAACAAGAAAAAAAAAAAAAAAAAAAAAAAAAAAAAAACTAAAATGTCAAACCATTGTTTTGGATCTACTACATTACATTTCCACTTTCCATTCCAACAATCTTCATATAAATGTTGTTCATCCAAATTTGATCATTTATTCATAGGAACCCACCATTGAACTCTCACCATTTAAAAATATTCATTTTCTTCATGTTTAATACCATCACCCTCCACTTTTCCAATCTAAAGAAAAACAAGATCATGATCATGTGGTCTCATGAGCACAAAATCTCCAACATTAAGATCTCTAAATTACATGTATGCAGTTAAAGGTTTCATGTTCTTTGGCCCACAATAAGGAACTCAAATTGGATCTTCTGGATCAACAATATCCATCATGGTTGATAATGAAACCCTAACATAGTTAAACCTCCAATTGCTTGAGAGCTAGAATCCTTCCAAAAGAATTGTACTATGAGATGGTAATGGTCTTAAGAAATACAACAAAACATCTTCCCAATACTCCACATATGGCTTCATCTTCATTTCATATGTGGAACTTTGTGAAATGCCAACCTTCCAGAAATCCACATATTTTGGATAATCCAAAACTTATAAACTTTTTTCTTTACACTAACTTCAATGCATCATTGCCCCAAATTGGGTGATATAAAACAGGGTTTGGAACTTTAGTAGGTAACTTTGGTGAACCATCTAAATTTGTTTTCCATAATCTAATTGGAAGCCCATCTATTGAACTCCACATAAGATCTGTGGGGGAAACTTTGTATTGCATCACTAGCCAACCTGAGGAATCTGCAAAAATCTAAACATATGCACATTAGTATGCCCTACCAATGTTTCAAGGCCATTTTTCAAACAACTTAAAACCAAAGATTTGAAATTTGGAATCTCCTGAATCAATTGAGGAATGAACGGTCTTTCCTATGAAATCATGAAAGCTCTCATCAAATCTATTAAAATGTAATTTTTTTCCTTTCTCAACTTTTTTGACAAATAGCCAAAACCTCCATCTATATCCTCATGTGTATGGCCAACTACAAGAAATACCAATTTGACCTCCTCAAAAACATCCCTTGCCATCAACAATGATAGAAACGTTAACAAATGTTGATTCTTATTGTCTTTAACATAATTATCCATTTGGAGCAACAAATTTCTTAGCAAAGGCTTTGGACCAACAATTTGATCTGGGGTGCGTAATTCGCATATGCAACGCAATTTCCCTTACAACATATGTGCAAAAAATGAGTTCTGCGTGAGGTGTTCAAACAATAATTTTGATTCCAAAATTGGGGTTGCCTTTAAATGCTCAAAAGAACCAAAACACCATGTCAAATAGTGGTGAAAACTATAAACTATATTATATATGTATTTGTTTTGACATTTTAAAGTTATATTAATCATTTCAAGTTATAAACTATGATAATTTTTCAAAATCAAATGCATAATTTGGCAAAATTTGTACACTTAAATTTTTTCATAACAATGACTAACAAAAAAACATGCGATATATACACACTACACACATTTCCAAAGTTAGAACCATCAAACATTTTATGGCCTTTTTGTATATGTTGATTATTATATATTCTAATATCGTTCTTATGCATGTTGAAAACATTTTCCACACATTAAACAAAACCCCTTCAATCATTAAAACTCTAAATTGATCAATAGGGAGATAAGATTTAATTTATAGTGAATAACTAATTGAATAATGCAAAAAAAATCATTTAGCAAGCCTATGAACACTATGTTCAATAGCAATCTCTATGTTTTGCAACCATGAGAATAAAATAAATAACTAAATAAGAAGGAGAAAGAAAATAAGAAAAAACATACTAACAATAAACCATGACAATAAGAGAATGAGAGAGACCCACCAAAAGGTTTTTTTTTTTAAAAAAGGGATTGTGGTTGATGAACATTCCACTTTTTTTGCAACCATGTGAATAACACCAAAACAAATGAGAAGAAAAAGACAAAGGTTTTAAAATGAAAAGGAGAAAAAATAAAATGGATCATAGTGTTTTTTGCAACCATGATAACAAGGCAAAAAAACAACAATAAGATGATGATGAAGATGGCTGAAGTGAACATGAAAGAGAAAGGAAGAAACAAAAAGTGGTGATAAGATGAAGATGAAATAAAAAAATGAAACAAATAAGCATAAAAGGGACAAGGGAAAAGCAAAAGATGATGGACAAAGGGAAAAAATGAAAAAACAAGAACGCAAGGAAAAATTGATGAGAAAACATACCAAAAATGACAAGGACACTTACTATATAGGCAAAGGAGATGTGAATTGTCAAAAGGTTGTTAATAGTGAATGACGAAGCTTCAAGTCCTAACCACTTGACTACAAGCCAATTATAAAAATAGGTCACTATCAAATGTTAATGGGAACTAAACAAAATGAGGGCTATGGGAAAAAAGTAAAGAAAAGAAGAATGAGAAAATCAAGAAAAGGATGAATGACAAAGGGGAAAACAATCCAAATGATTGAAAGAAGACAAAAAAGCGACAACTAGAAGTTCACGAAAATGACCCCACAACAACAAAACTATGTTCACAAAACATTATTAAACTTAAAACAGAAACCACTCGGTGTTGAAATGAACTCATTGGAGCTTTTTTTTTTCTTGTTTTCCCCGAACCCTAAAACCATAAATCTAGTCCAATTCAGTTCTTCCTTTCACTATAAACCATTGATCACATTCCTATTGTGGTTTTCCCATTTTGTGAAACCCTCAGTCACATTAACTGGGTACTTAGATTGGAACTAGAACCAAAATCAACAAAAAAGTTGAAACCAGCCAACATTGGTAGGCACTAATTGGGGAGTTTGAAAATTGAAGGGAAAATAGGTACTTACATTAAATTGAAGGCCCAAGAGAATGAACTAAATGATTTTTAAATACCTACTATGGAACATGGCTAATAAGGTGAAATGCCATTCCATAAAGTGGACCAAGTTCTACTAAGGGCATGTTCTAGAGTGAAATTGGTGTTCCCCACCATCAATGTTCACCTATCACAAATGGAATCGGGAAGCACCAAAAAGTGGAACCGGTAGATGACCACTTGTCCCACTTAGAAAAAACCTTACAAAACGGTCAAAGTAAACCATCACCCATCATGATTTAGTGCACTATGAAAGATAGAAAACTTTATTCATAACTTTCCTGAAGTTTTTAAAATAACATCAAATTATTTAAAAACATTTACATCTCAAAAACGAATTTTATTTTAAAATTGACACATTTTTATTTTAATCAATTCTTGCATAATTTTTCATATCAATTTTTTAAGAATCTCATTTTAATAAGATTTAAATGAATTGAAGCTAATTATTTGTGTGTATATCAAACAAACTTCATTTTAAAAATTAATCATATGAATTGTTTTTTACATTTCATAGTGAAATGAAACCTAATGATACGAAAAGGCAAGTAACAACCCAAATAAAATAAAATGATAGAGGCATGATTAAATCAGTTGCCCAACATTCATATTTTGAGAAGAAACCCAACAAGTAAGATGGGTGGACTTCAAAACACCCCATCAATTGGATGAGTGCACCCAAAATCTCCACATGCATATCCATTAGCTTGGGGCAATAAAAACTACTCCTCTTCATCCAGAATCCTCTTCCCTTTGCAGATATCTTTATTGCATCACACTTTATCTCCTATTATTCTAATGAATCATTTGACAAACATGGAACTTGCATCTTTCCATTTTGGAGTCCAGATGTAAAAGCTCGGTCATCTCCATGCCCCATGGTTAGACTTCAGACAAAACTAGGGTCTGTACTTTTACAATTGTCATCACCTTCATCAAACCTCACAAATGTATTTTCTTCTGTGTCCAAATTTTCCATAAATGGGTATGAAAGAGAAAAGCTACCACAATCATCATTCAAGAGATCAATTTATCTCTTTAGCAATACAAATCTAGAGCTACATTTCCAGACAGAAGTGACAATGTTTTGCATATTGTGTTAACAAAGGCTAGGATTGCAAAGGTCCAAAAGATCCCCTTCTCTCAATCGTCACCACCATTCAAAAGCAACAAATGCCAATTGCTTGTCAAAAGCTGTGAGTTTTGTCCATTCAAAATCAAACTAAGAAAAATAATCAGATTGACCACCATTCAATTTCCACTTCTTATGAACCCACCTCCTACTCACAACTAATTTGTTACTTGTTAACAACAATTTAGATAGGACTTAGATTCGAATATCTGGTTAAAACTTTGAATAGTTAGACCTAACACTTTGGTCCATTATCTTGGGCGTTCACATTCTATCTACAACAAATGCAACAAATTTCTGTTTACAGACTTAGGTGTAATTACAAAGGGAATGAGAGCTCTATGAATGTGTGTGTGATACCTTGTATGGAACATATCAAACATACCTACAGCACGTTGACTGTCCTTGGTTCATACAAAAATACATCATGTTGGAAACTGAAATGAAAATGCTTCCAACAATCAGCCATAGTTGTTTGAATGATGTGATAGCTTCCACCACACAAAGCTCAGCCTGCACAACCACCAAAAAAAGCTTATTGTCAATGAGCCATTCCAGAAAGTGTTACATTTGGACAGCTAGTACCTCTCAAGAGGGTTCTTTTCTGAACCTGACCAAGCCACAAATTCTTCAGACATCATAAACCCACAGATCATCTTAGTTGTCAGCAAAATGAAGCTGGCATTGCAAGAGAATTGAGATTGAGACTGATTGAGATTTGGAAGATTTTTCCCCTGTCAAGAAAGAATGATACTGAAAGGCAGAAACAAAGAAGATGGGCTTAAGAACTCTGTCAACCTGAAAATCATGGGAGCAGCAATCAAAGGATACTTCTGTGGCATGTCAAAAAAACATTGGGTGGCGAGAGTATCAATGGCTGGTGCTGCTCTTGAGCCGCAGGGCCTCACTTTCATGTGCACTAAGTTCCCGTTTTAACTTTGCTATCTGTGCATGCACCTGGGACCGATAACATTGTTTAACATTCAGTAACACAAGATCCACTAGGGTTAAAGATTTGCACACCTGACCCAAAGAGAGGGAAAGCTCTATCAGCAATATCAGAATAAGGTCAAGAAAGTCAGTATTCACCCTGGTAGAAATGTCAGACAAGGAAGCCTGCACCACAGCTTTCAATATTTAGTGGCAGCTGTCACCTTGGACATGATGACAATCACAATGGTCCAGAAATCCTTGAGTAGGCCACTTCCAGCTCAACATACCTCAAAATGGATCAATTACCACTGAGATTTCCATCACATGTTCTCATCATTATGACTGGGACATACCTAGACTCCTTACTATATACCTGTTGACGAGCAGCAGTCAAAATAGACAACTCCTCAGTTTCAGAGTGCTTCAGAAACCATTGACCCAGGGGATGCTCCTTGGTATCCCCTTTCTTCCTCTCTGATGAGTCATCCACTCCAGCAGCTGATGCAAGAAAGGATCAATCTATTAGATCACCCATGGCTGACATAAATTGCAGCAATACATCAACAACCACAATGAATATTCCTTACATGTCAACAGTCAAAGGACTACTTGGGAGATAAGAACTTCAGGCCTGGGGTATCCAAAGCACTAAAACCGTGGTTCTTGATTAACATAGAGACTACAACAGACACTATGATGGATAAAGGTCACATAAGTGATGCCACAACTAATGACCAGATCCTATGTGTGCTATGGAAAGAGATTAGAAGGGCAATTAGAAGTGTAGGCAAAAAATAGCTTCCCATAATGCCAACACCAATTTGAGAGACAAGGGAGGAAATCACAAAGATCACATGGTTTGGAAACAAGGTTCATTGCAACATAGCTCTCGTCTGCAAGAGCAGCATCTATATATAAAAGCTGACTTGTGCCAGATTCAGGAGAAAATAGGAAGAAGACCTGAAGGAGCAGGAATTGAAGAAGGCAAGCCAGAGAGCACCACTGCAGGATGATTAGAAATGCGTGCATACAATGCCTCAGAAGGCTCAGAAAATACAATCTCATCATAAGACTCCATTACCACTGGCTTCTTTGTTGTCTGAGGTCCTGACTCATCCTCAGGATAGAGCTTCAGGTGATGGAACCTGCATCATTCAGTATTTTTCAAGTTTTCATGATATCTTATGAACAATGACAATCCCACTTGTCTACTAACTATGTAGTTACCAAATACTTAAGGACCTAACTAAAGTTTGATGGATCCTTCTGAAATGGACAAAGTGGCATAAACAGCTAAGCAGGTACACTTCTGGAGTCCTTGATGATAAGCTTGAAATTATAAATCCAACTATGACTTTATGTGCCTATAACTGTTGTTCAGATACATCCCTGGAAAACAGAGGCAACAAGAAGCACACATACAGTTCCAGAGGTTTTTCTGCGACATCAGATTGGAAAAAAATGGTGATCCCAATTTCAAATTCACCCCATCCTGCTTCAGAAAGCTCAAATGGGGGGCCTTCAACTGTCCTCGTTGGATTACTGAAGCTTGGATGAAGCTGAAACACCACCCTCTTTATTACCACACCTAGATCCTCATTGTTTGCACCCCGTACATAGACTGTCCACTTATGTGACTTGAATCTGCATTTTGAGATCAATTTCCACATTAACCAAATGTGGTAGCCCATCAAAAGGCATGTCCTACTAGTTCTATATACAAACAATCTGGTGAATTTTGCACATGACTGGAAAGAGAATCAGCTGCACAGGACTCTGGCAAGTCTAAATTTCTGTCAATACTTCAATCATGGAAGTTGCCAGAGTTGGGCATTGATAATTATGGCCTAGATCTTCAATAGGCCAGTATGGTTCAATAGGTACTTGTTTCTTACAGTACACTTACCATAAAAATGGGGCATCCCTAGTGGAATAGAAAGTCACTTCAGACATCAATCAAAAGGGAAATGATCAATTTCTTACTCTTCAGCCTTCTTTCCAAGCCAAAAAGAAATTGTCCCATAAGCAATAGGCACTGTGAGTTCCACGCCCTTCACCCTCTTCACTGGATTCTGTAGAGGTGGAAAAGTTGAAAGTAAGCTTACAATAAAAAGTTGAAGAAATCCAATGTATGCAACATGAAAGAACAGATTCAAGCTCAAACCAATAGAGGATAAAAACATAAACAAGGAGTATATATTTGCCAAGTGAAAACATCCTGCCAGGCTCACCTTCACAAGGTCAAATGAGTGACCAAAATGACAATTTTGAAGAAGAGTGAGAGAAGGAGACCTTTTTCTCATGATCATCAAGCAAGCGTGCAGTCTTGGCACGCTGCAAGCGTTGAATGGCACTCACTTCAGTTTGTTCAATGCCAAACTTCTTGCCCACCACAGCTTGCGGCATCTTTCCCCTCAACGCTACTATCTCATTAATCTGCACTCACTCAATACCAACAAACTTTCAACCTACAACCTTCACTAAAGCATTTGCATCTGTTTTCTTCTGACAGATGAAAAAGAAACAAAGCAAAGAAAATGATCTGCACCAAGAAACTTGCAAGGAAAATACATGACAAAAACTACATAGAATGGCTGGGGGGTTTCCTCAAGCATACAGACCATGGAGGAGAAAGGCAATCTAATGGCTTTTAGCTTCACAATAGGTAATCACCACTACCGTCAATAAAATTCTGAATGTGAAGGAGTGTTTTGGAGTATGACAAACAGAAAAACTTCCAGCATGCACAAGGAGGACATTTTTCTTTCTTTCTTCCAAGAAACAGAAAGAAAAGAAAGATTGCTTTGTGATAGAAATTCAGCTCTTAGAATGAGACAAGAAAGGCAGCTGAATTTTTATATCAGTTTATTGTTTGTTTGTTAATAACAATCTCCTGCAAGTGTCTTCACGAGAATCACATGGCAAAGACATCAGGCACGTTACGTCCCAACAAACTTTATTAGAGGTTTGCATCCATGATCCACAGTTTCTTCAAATTTGTGCAAGTACCGAGTGGAAATGAATAGAGATGGTGCCCTGACAGAACAAATCCTATGAAGAAATGCTGCAAATAAAACTCATAACGGAACAGAGCATCATCAGCAATCACTCTTACCAGCCACAAAACTCAGTCTAAACGCCTCACTATCTCAAAAACAGTTTGCGCTACGATTGACAATTGAAGGGAAAAAGCGGGCGGGAGGGGGGAGGGGGGGAGGGATAAAACAATCCAAGAAACAAAACAGCAATGCAGAGGAGCATCGACCAAAATCCTTGTCGTACACCGTACATACGAATTCGTAAAATAGACACACAAGCGCGCAACACAACACAAGCGCTAGCCACTTAGAGAGCAAGAAATACAGAAACACAAACTCGCCTATTATATATATATATATATATATTCTCTCTCTCTCTCTCTCTCTCTCTCTCTCTCTCTCTCTCAAAAAGGAAGCGATTATGAAACGGAAGATCTGGAAACAACATGCGAGAACATAAAATTAAGAATATAAAGGAAACGGAATCAAGAAGATGATGAAGACGATGATGAGACAAGGAAGCAAAGCAAAGCACCTCTTCAGGGGTTAGGTCAGTGAGACGTCGCTTGCGCTTAGAGGAGGCGGTGGTAACAGCACCAGCCGATCCTGATCCTCCAGCGCCGGCTGCTAAAGAGCTGCTGGCGCCGCTGGTGGTGGTAGAAGATCCTGAAGGGAGTTGCTTCTTATTAGCTTGGTGGGGCGCATGCAAGGAAGACGACGCAGGCGACGACGAGGCCATCGCCGCGGCCCCTTTTTGGTCCCGTGCGCTGCCGGGCTCCTGCTGCGCAGCGGCAAAGTTCTTCATCCCTCTTCCTTTTTCCTTCCTTCCTTTCCTTCCTTCTTTCATTTGTTCGTTCATCTCCCTCCGTCTTGTTACCGGCCGTGACGTCGTAGGGGGCGTCGGAGATCCGTGATCGGCAGTTGCCAGCGATGAAACCCGGTGGATGAAAATATTAACGTTTCGGGTACATACGTTGTTGTAAGTCGTAACTTACCCGAGCCATTGCTGAAATTTGATTTTTCTTTCACCTCACCCCTTTTTTACTTTTTTGCTAAGTCCATTTTTCTCTCACCCCATCCTTCTGTTACTTTTTCCTAACTTTTTTCTCTATTCATCTCATCCTTTTGTACTTTTTTCTTAAGCCTACTTTTCTTTCACCTCATCCATTTTTTACTTTGTACTAAGTCCTTTTATAGTTTCACCTCACCCCTTTTTAACTGTTCTTAGCCTTAAAAAAATTCACCTCATCCTTTTTTTCCTTTTTCCTAAGCCTTTTAAAAACTTTCACCTCAACCTTTTTTACTTTTTCCCCAGCCTTTTCATATGTTCACTTCATGTTTCTTTTTCTTTTTCCTAAGCCTTTTATACTTTCACCTCATCCTTTTTTATTACTGTTACCTTTGTTTTTGTTTTTGTTTTTATTTTTTGATGTTTGGAAAGCTCTAGAGCATATCAATTTGGAGGCCATTTCATTAACGTGTCCACTTCCTATTGGCTTATTATATTGGATGTTTTCTCATCCCATATTTTTTGGCCCTCTTTTCCATTTTACCTCCCATGTTTACCCATGGATACCTTGGTTACAATTTTCTTACACCTCAAGTAATTTACAAGCATTTCTTTACTAGAATCATTCTTGCACTTCATTGATTTTCAATTGTATATCTAACATTTGGTATAGATTTGTTCCTTTTGTGAAGGTCAAGCATTCAATAAATTTTTGAAACTTTTGGCTCTCTGTCCCATTTAGTTCTCTTGTTTTAAAATGATATCTAATTAAGATATTATTATGCCCCAAGTTATGACAAATGGGATTCTTAACTAAAATCATTTATATATATTGCAAGAATTGAGCATTCACAAGATGTAAAATATTAAACAAATTTGAACATGTCTCAAATGTATTAAAGCAAAACATTGCCATTATAGAATATGCCCAAAATGGGTAATTTGGATGTGCATTGGATTGAAGAAGAAATTGAAAGTCAATACATGAACAAGACCTTTAACTGTATTTGGTTTGATCATTGAAAAACAAGTGGTGAACATTGTGATGAATTGCATATTACTTTTAATATTGTGTTCACTAACGCAATTATTGTTAATTATGGAGGATTTAACTACTAATGGATGTTCACACAATAGTTCAAATGATGTGAACATTATAACAATGTTAATTGCTAATGGAACAATAATCTTCATCAACACAAAAATAAATGGAAGCAATTTGAAAAATGAGGTATTATTTGATAATACATTATATATATATATGGTACTTGAACATCATATTCAAATACAATAACCTTAGGCAAATAATGAAATATGTGAATCCAATCAATTTAACTCCATCATTGTCATTTTCCATCATTAAAAAAAAAACATTATGACCTTTAATACCTTAAGTATTTAGAAAATTTTCAAATTTTAAAAAAAATGTTAATTCATTTAGGATTGTGAATTGTAATATTAAAATAATTAATTAAAAACAAATTGAATGCAAACAAGACATGTAAATTTATGTGGTTAACACAATATATAATTCCCAAATGTATGTTGGACTTGGAATAAGGCAATGCCTCCTTTGAATTTGAGCCATGATGATTTGAACATGAGTCATTGATGCACCCTTAGGTTTGTCAATTGTTATTAAGAATAAAAAACTTATCAAGTTTTTTGTTTTGCAATGAAATGCAAACATAGAACACATTTTTTAGTTCTCGCAAATAAAAAGGAGGTGGAATTTTCAAGATGGGACTAGAACAAATTCATGAGTTTGAGTTCAAAATGAAATCAATGTTCACAAACCAAGAAATTAGCAGTTAATGCAAATTAAAACCAAAATTATGCACAAACAACAAAAAAACAATTCACATTTGCAAAACACATTATGGCCCAAACTTAAGAGAAATCACCATTGTTCTCCCTATAATATATTTTATGACTAACAATAAATATTACATTGAAATGACTAAAATCCCAATAATTCCAAAATGCAATTCTCAAAATTTATGAATTTGGCCAAGTTACAAGGCTTTTAAGTTTACAAGTTCATAACTCCTTCATATGAACTTTGATTTTAAAAACTTTCAAAAGTAAAGTTATAATGTTTGAAAAGACCTTTCCAACACCATATCACATATTTTATTCAAAGGTCATTTGGCCCTTTTGTTGAACATTAATCAATTTTTTTAATTTAATATTATGTCATTGCATAACATCCCAATGAAAATTGTAAAATCATAGACCCAACAACTCAAAGCAATAAGACTAGGATAATAGTTGTTAGGTAAAACTTTCAAAAATCACAAAGGAAAGGGTAATCTTTAATGACTTCCATCTAGGGAAGGTCGCCCTACCTTCTAACATAAAATTAGGAAAAAAAAACAAAAAATTTCAGTTATCCATGGAAAAGGCAAGAAGATATCTACTTCCCAACCCCGTGTCTTTGTATTTCCGAAATTTGTTGCTAATCCAACAAACCAACAAGCCAATGATGTCCACCTTATTAACTTGTCTATGGTGAGTTATTATTGTTCACCAAACTACTAGCAAATTATTCCTATTGTCTTGTGGCAGCTACCTTGCAACAAGCTTCCATATTTGAGAAAGTTAGTTATAGATGTAACACAAATAAATAGAATAAATTAATATGAAAACTAGAATATTTTACATCAAACAATAATGACTATTGTCATTCTAAAGGGAAACAAAGCAATAATAAATAAATGAAAAATGAAACAATATGATACACATAAGTTTTATAATTTTTACACACTTGTCACATGCATGAGAACTATGAAGATGAACATTGAAAAGATAACCCTAAATTTAAATCCAAACACAAAACAAAGAAACCAAAACAAAACCACAAGAGGCTAAAAACTAAAACATGACATGTGCAAAATGCAAACAAATATTTATTATGATAACTTGTATAAAGACATAAACACAAAAGGAATAAAACAAAGTTATGGAACAAGACCATACTTTAGATTGATGTTGAATGGATTGAACATAATGGGGGTTCTACTTCTATGTATACCCTTTTGTAAACCTAGCTTAAGGAAACTTCCATGGAGATTTCCTTATGCCCACAAAGAAACCTTTTTGAAAGTTTTTTTAATTGTAAATGAACTATGAATCAACTAAAATTGAACCAAAAATGAATTATGAATGAGCTATGAATTAACTATGAGTTAAGTAAAAGTGAATTAGTGATGAACTAAGAAAATTGAAAATGAACTAGGAGTTAATTATAAGTTATTTAAGAGTGAACTAAAAATTAATTATAAATGGATTACAAAGCCATAGATGGAAATCCATGTGAATGAATTCCATTCATCATGTGATTATGTTTAATCATGTTGGTGTTCATGACACCACTTGAATTATTTTTTTTATCATACAACATTTTCCTTTTCTAATCCTCCAAAGTTCTCCATATAACATTAATAGGAGGTCCATCTCCAAATCCTTTTTTCACAAAAACAAAAACACACAAGGTCCACATTCCTCCCACCAATATAGGCTCCCTTATTCTAATCCATTCACCAATCCCTCCTAGTGATTAGTAAACACATATCAATCATCCATTTCTATGGGCCAACTAATTTTAATGGTTTCATCCTCAAGATAAACTAAAGGATGATAAGTAATATACCATTAGTATCTACCTAGTTACTAAGATGCCCATAGGATTAGCTAGTTGAAGTGGAATTTATACCCTAAACAAATATTAACATTAAATTATAATGGGACAAGTAAAATGATATGTATGTTTTGTAATCCTATTATTGTTTGACTATTGTAGGAGTAAGTATTTAAATTAAGTGAACCCAATCCAAAATAGGGCTTTGGATTGGGTTCTAATTTCAAAAGTTTCCAAAAAGAACCTCTTTGTAAAGGTTGTAGTTTCAAATAAACATTATGCCAAAACATGGCATCCATGATTAGATCGATACAACTACACATGGCATAAATGACTATAAATGGCATAAGCTTGACGGGTCCAATTTGATTAAAATGGCATAAATGAGTCAACAACTAACTTAGTAAAAAAGGACTAGTTTTTCTTTTATATGATTTAAAGTTTCACAACCCATCATGTGTATCCCTTGCAAAACTACTTCATGTATACTTAATGAAATTCATGAAATAAAAGGTTTTTTTGTATGTTATGAAATAATGTAATTTTTATAATATTTCATTATTTTTAAAATATTTAATTTATATTTTAGCTGTAGTTTTAATGAATTTTGAAACACCTTATGAACATTTGATTAATTTCACCCTATATTTTTTGCACATGTTATTTGGAAAAAAAAAGGGAAAATTTTATCATCTACCAATAATGTAGTATTAAGGTGAATACCTGGATACTTAATAAAAAAATCCATAAGGTGTTCATGGAAAATAAAATTTCCAAAAATTTCTTTCAACAAATTAAAATGATAATTTTTTTGCATTGCTTTTGGTAAAGTATATTTAAATGAAATCGTAATTAGGTGGACAATCTAAGCAAGCCCATCCTTGGGTGGTACCACTAGGAATGTCACACCTTGATTTTCTTAGACCCATCAAACTTTGAAAAATTGTAGGAAACACATAAATAAATATTTTCAAATTTTATTTTTAATAAATACATTTATTAGGTTCTATAGATTTTGAAATTTCAATAATATCAAAAATATTGCGTATTTTGATGTTCCTAATCATTTCATTTAGAAAAAGTTTTAGGAATGTAGCATTAGTTATTTTCTTTGAACTTTTTGGTCAAGCACACATATTTGAAACATGATTTGAAATTTTTTTTAATGAATTTTTTTTCTAAAGTAATTTGGAAGTCATTTTATTTATTTATTATTAGGAAATTAATTGAAAAAATATAATTTAATTATGAAATTTCAAAATTAAAGCTATCAATTTCTAAAAGGGCCATTTTAATTAGGAATACAAAATTTGAAAAAATTTTAATTTTATAATTCCAAAATAAACTTCAAGCCATGTATTAGTGCATGCAATTAATAAACGTGAGAAAAAATAATAATTATAGTTGTGAAAACATTTAAAGTAAAGGGCCCAAGAAAATGATTTGGCCATTTTTGGTTTTTTAACCATTCCTTGAGGTGGTTCCTAGTGGTACCACCCAAGGATGGGTTCACCCATTTGAACTATCACAATTGCAATTTTTTTGAATTACATATGAATTTTGTGATTTTTTAAATTATCCATGTTACAACAGATAATTCATATTAAAAATTATGGATGAGTTACGAGAAAAAAATGGAAATATGTTTATCATGCATAAAAAATGAAAAATGTGAATTCAAAAAATATATCATAGTAGTGTCAAAATAAAATTTTAAAAATAGGTACCATCAATTAATGAAGAATTTAAGAATAAAATTCATTGAAGCTTTCCCAATATAAGAAATTATCATTTTTTTTTAAAAAAATGCCACGATTATTGTCATTTTAAAAATCATTTTTGCATTTCATATTGAAAATCCAAGTTTTCACATGGAATTTTTTATTAATCAAATGTTTAAGGATATATAAAATATGACCTACTGATATTTGTTACCAAAAACATAACAAATAATTATAGGATTTATAGTTCAATAATTATTATAATTATAAGAATTATAGCTAATGTAAGACCTCAAATTTTCAAAATGTCAAAAAGGAACCACCTAACCATGCTTTTACCCAGTTGTAAAAAGGTCATTACATTAGCTAATGTGTTTATTAGTAGACTTGATTCAAGTACTTTTTAATGTTGTATTGTTAGCTAAAGACCATATACATATAATTGTCCTATGTACCTTGTGGGGAACTTTTTCAATCTAGGCTTGAATCAAACAATGTGAAGGTGTAACCAGAAAGGGAATGGCCGAACAAGGATTCTGTGATTGTGCATCTTGTGTGAATGCTAAGTTCGATGATCAGGGTTCTAGAGTTGATCATGTCGTCACATTCATTGATGAAGGCGGCGGATTTGATCATTTTTGGAAAGGGTTAATACTGATCGTGCATGGAGTGCATGGGAAGTGTAGCAAGATGGCGTCGCATTGATGAGCAAAGGAGATGGCGGTGGAAAAAGTAAGGAAGGACGGAGGCTTGAAAAAGAAATCTGATTTCTGGAGGGAGAAAAGGAAGGAAAAAGACAATCGGGAAGGTCAGATGAAGAGGAGGAAAGCGTTAGGTCCAAAGGTGTGTTTTTGGTTTTGGGGAGGAACGTTGCTAATTGAAGAGAACTTGGCTGAATTGTTATAACTCTCCGCTGCGCCAGTGACTTAGCTAAGTAGGATTGGTAGATGTCTAATGAGTACTCTGGAGTGAAGCAAGCTCGTGCTGTTGGGGAAACTTTGTAAATTTTAAGCTAATGAATTTGATCATCTAAGATTCTGGCTTGCTGATTTGTCTGAGCAATCGTTAAGTCTATGGAGGTTCAGAAAAGGGAGTCTGCACTAGTAATGTGTGCCTCTCATTGGGGGCTTAGCAGAGTCAGAGAACAAAAGCTTAAGACTCAGATTGATGTTGTTGTCATGCTGTTGGTTTGATAGTTAGACCTCCATTCACATTCTGTCTGAGCGAGTTCGACAGAGGGGTCGCGTTGTTTTTGACCCTTCCTTTTTGGTGACAAAGGCCCCAAAGACCAATTGTAAGGGGTTTGTTTTTAATCTTTATTTTTTTGTTTTCCCACAAAAACACCTTTTGGGTCAAAAACAACATGTAAATTCACCGTTGGTTTAAGTAGAAAGTTGTCATAATCATTCAATTCGTCAACTTGACTCAAAGTATTCAAATATTTTGATTCTTGTGAAAGCAAACACCATTATAATGAAAACCAACTTTTCTCCATTATTTTGAATATTTTGATGGATTTAAATGTTCCTCTTCACTAATGTCTTTAGGGTGCAAAATATACCTTAAGTTGCAAATAACATTGTTCAAGAAATCTTCATCAATTCTAATGGGTTGTTCGAAAATTTCTCCTACAAGATGGAATTGCATGTCACCACTTACATGTACACCCATTCCAATATAAGTGAAAAACATGACCATGTGATTTGTAAAAGGGATAATGCATCATGTTTTCCCAATTTTATTGTTTAATGATTTTAATGCCATTGAGCCCAATAGTCTAATTTAGGTCTTGATTAATTCAACAAATCCTTATTTTAGTTTTAGGTTGCTAATAAATAATTAAAGGTTCATTATTAAATCATACATTATAGTTTACAATTCAGAAGTTCAATGAAACTTATAATAACATAACAAAATTTTCTTTTAAGAAAAGGGTTCAATGCTTGAGGGCACTCTAATTGACACATTTGCTCATTGGCTTCTTTTTCAAGGTTGGCAATTTCAATTATATTATATTTATGCATCCCAAATCTCACAATGATATCATTGTAGGATCAATGCTAATTGAAGTTGTGAGTCTTTAAGATTTTGAAATGTTTGCATCCTTTACATCCATCATTTCACAAAAATGTATTTTGTCCATTGTTGGTGGCAAATCATCATTGGGAATCTCTTCACATGCATTAAACTTTTCTTCAACAAAATGTTTATTTTAAACCCCCTATTTTAGTCTTGCAATTAGTTGTGTGGTCTTGTGTTGTTGCTTGACATTACCCTCATGCTCAATTGTCTTTGATCTTTTGGATTGCGTTTAAAAAGGGTCATCATATGTCAATATGTGAATTATGTTATTTATTGAGAAGAAATTGTATTGGCATTGTTGTTGTTTCGTCTAACAATGATTCCAAACATACCATATGTTCTTTAAGCATTAGAGCATCAATCATTGTGGTTATGAGTATTCAAAAACACATTGATGCAATGTTTTCACCTTTCATACCCATTTGAAATGGAATAATTTCATATACACCTTGTATTTCCTTCCATGTACAATTGAAAATTTGAATTTGATGAAAAAAGACATAATGAATAACAATGTGACTTTTTAAATACATTAAGGATTAATGGAAGGCTAATGTCCATGGCTTAACTTATTAGGCATAGATGAGTTAGGGCTCCACCATAAACATTTGTCACTACCATTCTTTCATTTTTAGGTGTTCAAATACAAGTCAGCACATTTAAGAGACACTTCTTGCACATACATTTTGTAATTTTGTAATTAATAATTAAATTTTCTTTAATATGATAATTTCCCAAAAAAATTGGATCAATTTTGAAAAAAATAATTCAACATATTGAAGACCTCAAAAGTGGTTACAAGTCCCAATTTTGTATTGTGATTTTGGACCAAAAATTGTTTTGTGGACTATTGGAAATGAAGAAGCCTAGAAACTCCTTGTTGCAAATGTAAAATAACATTTAATTGAAACCTTGCAATGAAGGATGACATTAACCCCTAAACATCAAAATAAATGAATTTACACTGAAAAGCAATCCATTTTGAGCTTATTTGATATTTAGGGTTTAAAAATTATGCTCCATTTATTTCCTTTCTAATAGGTGTGCTCATCAAATATTTATGGTCAACAACACCACAATTGCTCCATAGACATCTTGATGTAAGAACACAATTTTACTAATTTCCAATACCTTTTACAATTTTGACATGTCATTTAACTCGTGACACCTATAACATGGTTGTTGAGAACAAGCAATCTTAGAAGAGTTTTGCTTGAATTACTTGTCACAATCCTCTTTTTTTTTTAATTCACAAATTTGTGTGGTTGCACATCCTTATTGGGAATGAATTTAATTGTCCCTAAAACATATTGTGGGTAGTTCTTTTTACAAGGAGTTTAATCACTAGTATTATCTTATTTTTTGGAAACCTTTTGGATTGTGTTACCATTTGCCTCCATATGAAATGCTTGCAATATATTATTAAAAATGTTATATATTTTTTTTAAAAAATTCAGTAAACTTTGTTTCCCTTAGGATGTTTGTAATGCCATGTGCTCAAATTTTCCATGACAAACTTACATAATTTATTTTTTTTTCCCTACTTTGTTAATTTGTTGCATGCTCACTCCACATAATTTAAATATTAATATTAGTTCAACCTTAATTTATGTTATATTTACCCTATTATATCCTTGGAAGGTAAAAGGTAAATTTTACTTTTACTTCATTAAAACCAAGATGTAATTGGTTCATTTACCTTTTATCTTTCCTCCTTTATTGGATTTTTTTTGGAAAACCCTATATAATGTTCACTAGCATAACCTATGCCATAGGCCCAAGTGTGAACTTGTTACCCAATTAATTTTAAAAATATAAAAATATAGGTAATCAATATGCAAGTTTTTGCCAACCTCTTAATTGTGGTGGCATCTATCTTTTTTCAAAAATTGTTATTAAATACTATTAAATAATAGTCACAACCCTACGAAGGGACAATTGTTCCATAGATGCATAGTCCTAATGTGGACTCCTAGCATGGATGCCTTACCTTACATTTTTTTATACCAAATTTTAGGTGTGGTAAAAATAAGGTTGGACTTGACATGCAACCCTAAGTAATTAATATGAATCACATTATGTGCCCAAAATTCAGGCCTTGGCATTAGCCTAGGCCAAAAAAGGTGACTAATAGTTTTGAAAATAGAAATCGCATGCAACAAATGGGAAAGTGCAACATGCATTCAAAGGCCCCCAACTTTTTTGGGGGGGGTTGGGGGTGGGGGGTGATGGGTTTGGGGGAGTGATTTTTCTTTTTTTGGGTTCATGATGTGTTCCCATCATGTTCTTGAAAAAGTTCCAATGCGTTCCCTTGTTGTTCCCCAAATTCCCACTGTGTTGCCAAAGGGTGTCCTTAATAGCATGTAACTTCAAACCCATGTGTTTCGGCCAAAGTCTTTCCCTTTTCACCTATGTATGTGGGCTCAAAAGGGAGGCTCTCCATCTAAAAGAGGAACATTGTGATTGGTCATACACAAGGAAAGATTATAAAAAAAAACATGCAAGTAAAATATTAACATTCAATGGGGGGGTGAAACTCAAAAAACCATTAATTTTGGTGGTAAATTGAATTTCATCCTAACATTTATTTTTATTAAATGCCTCTACTATTGCTACATAAATGTTCATTGTTCTTACATGTATGATTATTATAATTATTTTCCAAGCTTATGCATTAATGTTGAAACTTAACATTTCATATTGAAATTTAATAAAAAAAATTATTTTGTGTATAACATTAAAAGAAGGTATGGGGGTGAAAGGAGGTCCAAAGATAAGGTGATTTTACATAAGACTTTATTTATGTACCAAAACTAGGGATAAAATATAAAGTCAAAATGAAAATAATACGTATGAAAAATAAGGCCTTTACAACAAAATATGCCCCTATACACCAAATGATTTCACTAGAATGAATTCAATGGAGTGAAAGCACACTAAGGTGGAATACTTTCTGGCATATGTGGAGTCCATACTAATGTCAAAATAAAAGTTCATTCTACACTGTAACAAAGTAAATTATATGGCACAAGTCATATGGTAAAGTTAAACAATTTTTTTTCTATTTATAGACTTTATCAATTGTAGATAATTATATCAAAATTTGACATTTTAAAAATGAAAAATTGAATTATTAATTCAAATGAATAAAAAAATATTTTTAAAAATTCACATTTCATTGTATATCTCAATTTTTGGTTTTCAAAATCTTTCAAAATTGTCTCCCTTTATATAAATGGCATCACATTACTTTTTATGTCAAAAAAATCACTCAAGTAAGCATTTAAAAAAATATAATGAATCCATAATCATATGATATGGATTGTGACGTTGGGTTTTTGGCACTTCAAAAGTCCATTATGTTATGGTAATTTAAAATATATTCATGAAATTCATCCAATGTGATCATATCACATGCAATATTATTTTTTTGAATCCTTTTTCACATATTATTCATTTATATTTTGTTCCATGGCCCATGATTGATAATCCAACAAATTATGACAAGATTATGTACTCCACCTTAATGTGCTTTCACCCATTGATTGTAATGAACATGGGTGAATCATTGATCACATTGAACATGACCTAGTGGGGATGTAGTGAATTCACTGATTTAATTAGCGGGGACTAATGAACTACACCAGTTTGTTCCATGTGATGACTAATTTAGGTGACAAAACCAATTTGTTCCTTAATCAAGGCGAATAATGAAGTGAATATGTACCTTGAAAATAAGATGCTTATGATTTGCATGGAAAACTATAATTGCATTACAGGGTCACCTATTATGTATTATGTGTGGACCAAGAGGACTGCTACTAAATGCATTGTTAGTTTTGGCCACTCAATTACAAAACCTTGGGGGTACATTGTTTCCTTTAACTAAACCTTGAAGAGTTCAAATTTTTAAAATATTGATCTAGAAGTTTAAAACATGTTTAAAAAAATTCCATATGTATTTATTACCCATGCAACAATGTTGATGTGTGTCCTTGTTGATAATAATAAGGTGGAGAAAGTAGGTAAAAGTTGATGGAAAAGGTCAGTGCAACCTTCCCTATTTTTATGGTACCATTTATGCATGGGATGTGGAGGATACATAGCTAATTAGCTTGATCTAGAATGGTCATAGACAAATAAAGGTACCCAAGTTTCAAACATAAGAAGATGTAGAAAGGTCTATGGCTTGACAATTGACAAAACCTACCATGGGTGGCAAGAAAAATGGTTGCATTGACACTAAGAATAGTGCAATTAAACATTTTTGGATGAACAAAAAGTTTACAAAATATGTGAAGGATGGGCAACTAAAGAAATGCAACAAGGAGTGAATCCTTTCACTTCTATTCAGGTGATTAAAACATACATTGGTTTAGGATCATTTGAAGATGGCAAGTTTGTTCATGAATAGTTCATTCAAGTGGTTATGAGTATGATGTCTTTGTTGTGAGCACCTTGGTGCACTTGTATGCAAAATGTTGGGTATTGTGTTCAACAAGATGCCATCTTGAAATGGGGTCAATTAGATTGCCTTGATATGAAATGCGAACAAGGGATGCATTTACAAGATGGGTGAATATTCAAGAAATAATCACTAAGTTTATATTTGTTGTATCATTTGCTAAACTCCACATGTGATGAACTACCTTTGGCAATGTTTCGTACTTTCTTTGACATGGCGAAGTATTTAACATTATAACCTAATAAACCATTTATGATTATAAATAGGTTTGGTTTCCTTGCATCATTTGTAGCATGTGACCAATATTGTAATGGACACAAAAACAACCAAGTCTATAGGCTTTCTTAACCAAGACGAGAACATGGACATGTTTAGTTCTGAATCTAAATCACAAAACAAGAAAAATAAAGACAAGAACATAACATGTGCAAGATGAAAATCCAACAAATATTTTATTGCACGAACAAAATAAGAACATAACAAGGTTGTGATAAGAAAACTTATGATGCAATCAAACCAAGGCTATTAAACCATATCCCATCATAACTCTGAAGTTAAAGGCATTTGGGTCCAAACAATATTGGGATGGGTGATGTAAGGTTATTAAAGGTCCTACCTTTATTTATACCCCTTGGGGAGTTAATTGAAGGAAGCTTCAATGGAAGTTTTGTCCCCATGTGTAGCCCATCATTAAGTGGTTATGAGTATGAAGATTGGACTAAAGGTGAATTAGAATGGATTTAAAATGATTTAATAGTTACCATGATCAAGTATATAATAAAAGTAGCTATGAGTAGTTACAATCATATTTTTACACATAAACGTAAGAAAGTAGAATCGAAACCTTTTCAATCATTGTTAAACCATCATGGTGCACAATATTGAGTTTATAACATGTTGTATACAAAGTTTGGAAAATTTTAATGTACTAAAAGTAGGTCAAAAATATTTTTGAAATTGATTAATAAAATTATGTTCAAAAATATTTTTACATTAAAAGATTGATATATTATTTTTTTTACCTTGGAAGTTGAAAGTGCATAAGTAAATTTTAGATGGCCAGTAATTAAGAAAGTAAAAAAATTCAATATTTCATTTACGTGAAGCCTACTTTGTTTCTTTGGGCAACCTAGAAAATTAAAAAAATTCTACTTGCATTTTTTGGAAATCTACTTAAATCTACTTTAAACATGTGATTCTTCAATATCATTGACATAAATTCAAAAAAATGTTCATTTTGATCATTGAATTAAATAATATTTAAAAAATTGATATGTTAAGGCTTGATTTATGGCCACTTTACACTTTACACAAAATGTATATTTGATCATGTTTTCATCTTAAAAGTGAATTGAACTAATAGTTAGCTAATAATGAATTGATAGTGAATTAAGAATGTGATGTTGGTGATGATGTTGACAATGATGTTGGCGATGATGTTGGCAATGTCATTTGTAACAAGTATGGTTTCCTTACTATATCAACAACCATTACATACTGTGAATTCATTTGTATTCAAAATGAAATGTCAATAGTGGGCCTTGTAATGACAAACAACGTCAAAATGCATTCTTGGCAGCAAGGAGTGTTTTGATCTTGAACTTGGGAGGAGAGTGAAAAGATTATACAACCAATGTTGGAGGTTATTTTTAAGGACCTCTTGAAAAATGTACAATCATGTGGACCTTGTAATATATGAAGTTGCACCTTGCCTACCACTATACTAGTATCCTTGTTAGCATGACTAGCTAATGCACACTTTCAATGCCAATTAACATCCTTAGTTTTAGTACTAGCTAAGCACATCATTGGCCATGTTTATTATTTATTTTTTCACTTACATTATGTTGTCAAAGGTTAGTGAACATGTGTGGGACTGTCCCTAGTGTTGAAATTGTTCCTTGTGTTTTTTTGTGTTTAGAATCATTTTTCAATTCCAATCATGT
>Ga0209611_10001919_pt1 | contig 36228 bp, 23 predicted proteins | sample S1TSphgellanicum_3_FD_187693 | JGI IMG/M metagenome (GOLD analysis project Ga0209611, IMG submission 187693) | Host-associated microbial communities from peat moss isolated from Minnesota, USA - S1T2_Fc - Sphagnum magellanicum MG (SPAdes) (version 2) | ecosystem: Host-associated > Plants > Peat...
ATGATTTCTTGACAAGGAATATGACTTTTCATTTTCACAACATTGCGTTATGGGAACAAATAATTAGGTAACACTTCATCACAAATCCATTGAAAGGTAATCATGTAATTTGTGGTTTGGGATAAGATTGATAATTAGTATACAATTAAACTAAAAGCAAGTGATAATTGGAGAAAGGACAATGAGATTGCATCATATGCAACATGTGATTTTTTAAGTGCATTGGTACATGTGATTAATTTGTTTAAAGGTTTACAATCTAATCTTTAGGAAATATTCTTTGTGATATGATTATTAATCTTGGTTGGAGACATTTTGAAACATTGAATGAAGGATATATTCTCCGAGAAAAATCATGTTATCATCAAATAATCATATTAGTTGAAAATATGATTTGTGATATATTATACTACAAGGTTAGCTTCAACACTTGTATGTCAAATAATTAATTAATTATGGTTGAAAATAAAACATCATAAAAAAAAATTAAAAGTTTCCTTCACAAAATTTTAATTTTTGAACATAAGTACATTTTTTGAAATTTTTAATGTTTTTGAAAATAATATAATTTGTGTCAAAGCTGCCAAGGTATTACAATATGGAATGTGTTAATTATTAGTTCATCAAATAGTGTATGAACCTAAGTAGAAATGAACCTATGTAACATTGCCACTAAATATATAAATTCAATTAAATAAAATATTCAAAATGATAACATTTTGTAAATGGGGGTAAATTAACAAATGTTTAATTGGGGTAAATAAAATGTATTATTTTTTAAAAAATCGTATTCCATTGCAATATTTACTTGTGGATACCATGGTTTAGAGTAATTATGGATTGTCAAATATGCAAAGATGGGGCAAAAAAAAATTTTAATTTTTAATATCATTGTGAGGTATGGGATGGTTAGTTTTCAATTTCATAAAAAAACAATTGTTGATTTCTTCTTAAAAGATTGGACCATAAAGCATGGGATGCATGCACCCAATGGCATGTAAACTTCACACTTTTAAAAATAAAGCATGGCACTATTGTCACATTAACCAAAATGTTGAAATATAACACATGGAAATAATTAATCCTATCCAAGTAGAAATCAAATTGCTTCCATTGAGAAAAAAGAAAAGTGACAAAGATTGGATAAAGTTCAAAAAGAAAACAACAAGCAAGTACCATTAATTTTATGTAATCAAGTTATACTTTATAAGTCGACACAAATGTTATTTTAAAAATCTTTTGCAGAGGTTGTTTTGTCAAATTCCAAGTTTGCAATTTATTTATATTCCAGCCTTTTGTAGCTTTGTAACCATTAAAAAAATTTGTCCATTTTTTTTCATGATTGAACAAATTGGAAAATTTCCTAATCATTGGAAGGAACAAGTTTAGTCCCATTTGTTTCATTTGATACCAAGTGATTTGGTTGATAAGGTGTTCAATTCTACAATATTGAATTCAACATGAAAATGAATGACTCAATCAATCAATGCACGATTAATTGTGAACTTGAAACTAAAATACCCTTGTTGAACATCTTACTATATATGACACAACCATGTGGCACATATCAACACCTTTTGGTTGCTATGGGCATTTTCATAACAAATGACAATAATTTAAATTTGTTATTGTAAGGTGTCTTGGTATATAACATTGTATATATGTCCTTTTCATCATGTGAAGATGCACATTGCAAACCAAGACTTTCAACAATTGCCACTTTTTTTGACTTGAAATTGACAATAGGGACACTACTAACAAAATGAATGAAACTTGGCAATATGAATGTGATTGTGAATACAACCACTACTAGAAATGTGTGGACATGCTACTATAGCCAACCACCCAATTCAACTTTGGGTGGTCTTCATATGACACAAACCATTCATGATTTAATTGAATGGGCAAATCCCATTAGAAACCCACCACAGTGGTCATGTAGTGGGAGGCAATGGTGGTTTAAGAATTTTTTGCCTGAAATGTTTTTGGGCATAGTTGAAAATTTTTCATTCCACTTTTCAAACACTACACCAAAAATTGACATTTATGACTAACACAAATATGACTAGTGACCATATCTAGTCATACAATCATATATGTTATGTTTTTGTGCTTAGTTGTATTCTTATAACCATGGATATGATTACATGACTAAAAGTTTTCATGGGTAAAATTACATGATTAAATTTTTTTCTTATGAACACCATATTAAATATACAATTTGAATCATTAAAAAATTATGAATTAAAAGGGAAAAAAAAATATAAAATTTCATCTTTACTAATTTATCAAAATACTTGGTCATATAACTTGGAATTTTTAAATATTATGTATATAATAAATGACATTTAATTAATTGAATATAAAATAAAATAAGATTAAAATTTACTACTCACAATAAAATTTCATAAAATATATGAAATTAAAAAATTTGTATAAATTAATAATTATGACATCTAAATAATTTTAATACTTTGTATAAATTTTTTTAATGTTGAATATAATATTATATGTTTCATAGATAACATATTTTATTTTAAACTATTTTTTATAATTACACATAAATATAACACAACATTTATACCATTTTTATTGATTCATTTTTTTAAAAAGGTGGGAAAATATTATATGTATATACACCATAAAAACCATGTTGATTTTAAATATGTTTATTTACAAATTATTTTATTAAAAATAAAATGAAAATCTTCAAGATATCATTGTTGTTCAAATGTATTAAATAGTGAAGATTCAAATGCATTTTCAATCAAATTACTTGATATTTTTGTTAATTTTTAAAAATAAATGTGTAGATTTTGGAAAATTGTTCAAATAAAATTTATTTATTTTCATTTGGACAAAGTATGGAAAGATAATAATGATCAAAGTAAGGTAGTTTTGTATGCAACAAAGGATGATGTATGATAATGCTGTAAATTTATCTCATATTTTTTGTCAATAAATTCAACTTTGGAAACTATATAAATAAATGAAAAAATATTGGTTGACATAGAATATATGCACTAAATATATTCAAAGGAATTATTACTTGTGATGAGCCAATAAAAAAAAAATTGTCACCAAAAAATAAATAGGATCCTACTTACCCACCTACTTAGGCCTACCTACCTACTAGCCAAGTGGCTAGATTAAAATGAAATTAATATATAATATATTCAATCACATTTATGACTAGGGCAAAAATACGACTAATGGATAAGCAACATGTTCATATACATTACATAGTCATGTAATCATGAATGGCATTTATGACGATAAACCCAATCATGGGTGTAATCATATTTACCATATTTTGGCATAGTTTAAACCACTTGGGTGGTTTTTCTAAATGGTCATTCTAGGCATTGTGCACAATGTTAACCACCTTACAAGGTAGGTAGGTAGGTAGTCACCATGTAAGTTAAATGCAACATGGCTTAACTTGGGTGGCCAACATTCAAATGCCACATTTTTGTACTTAAATTTGATGCAGCCATTGGGTAACATAGAATTGAATATTAGGTAAATATAGGTAAAAGTATACCTAGGTTAAATTAAATATACATAGGTTAGGTAAAATAGGATATGTATTTAAAGTATGTCTATTGTAGCCTATAGCTAGGTTAGGTATATTGTAGTTTATACGGAGGCTAAATATATCATAGGCTATGTATCAAAGCTAGGTACCAATATATGATTTCTTATGTACCTACATAGGTATATAATGATTTACACTAAGGTAGACGCCTACTTAATTACATGTAGCTAGCCTAGGTATAACCTAGTTTATACGTACATGGTCTATACATACTTAGGCTATATGTACATAACTTCTACATACCTATTTTATACATACCTAGCCTTACATATAAGCTACATTACCTAAATAATTTACCCTACTTTGCTTATACCCTACATATTCCATTATGCCAAAAATTGACATTTATGATTAGAATAAATATGATTAATGACCATTTTCTAGTCCTACGGTCATATATGTCATGTTTTTGTGCCTAATCATATTCTTATAACCATGGATATGATTACATGACAAAAAAATTTCATGGATAGGAATATGCAACTAAAAATCTTTTCTATGAACACCATATAATTTTTAATGATATACAATTTGAAACATTAAAAACTTATGAATTAAAAGGGAAAAAAACTAAAAGGTAAACATATTTATATACCTAATAAACATATTATAAGCTTGTAAATCATCAAACACATAATTAATGTGCAAATAAATAACTAATACTTTATAATTTCTAGAACTTTTACCTTGGAGTCACCAATTATTTAATGTGAATTTTTAGATAGTTGTTAAAAAAAATTGGGGGAAATTTTTTCAATTTTGAAAAATTACCCCAAAAATGGAAAACAAATTGCCAAAGTTTTTGAAACAATAATTTTTTTTTAAAATGATGCCTGGAATATAATTATTAAAAAATTAAAACTGGGATTCTTGTTCAAATGTTTATTTAAATGAATTTTTTTTTTGAAAATTTTGACATTAAATAATGAAATACGTTACTATTAATGATATCCAAATAATTTCAAAGAAATCCACATGCCCCAAAATGACATAGTTTTTCATGTTTCCCCGCAATGGGTAGCCAATAATATAAATTTTGATTTTTTTTCATTTATGAAAGTATTTGGTCATACAACTTGGGTTTCTAATAATTTACATAAAAATCACATTTAATGAAATGAAAAGAACATTATAAATAAATAAAATTTACCACTCACAATAAAACTTGATACAAATTGTGAAATTAAAAAGTATGTGTATAAATTAATAATTATGAAATTTAAATAAATTGAATACTTTGTATAGAAATTTAAAAATTTCTAAACAACATTATATGTTTCATATATAACATATTTTAGTAATTAAAAATAGATATAACACATCATTTATCCAGTTTTTATCGATTCGTGATATTTTTAAAGGGTGAGGAAATATTACATATATAATACCAAAAAACTATGTTGATTTTAAATATGTTTATTTAAAAATCGTTTTATGAAAAAAAGGAAAAAATAAATCTTCAAGATATCATTTTTTTTCAAATGCATGAAATAGTGAAGATTCAAATGCACTTTCAATCAAATTACTTGTTACTTTGGGTTAATTTTTTTTCCATAGATGTGTAGATTTTGGAAAAACCTTTAAGGATGAAATTTATTTATTTTCATTTGGAAAAAATATGAAAAAGATAATAATGGTCAAAGTTGGGTAGTTTTGTATGAGACAAAGGATGGTGTGTAATAATGTTGTAAATTTATCCCATATCTTTTGTCAACAAGTTGAATTTTGTAAACTATATACCTAGATGAAAAAGTATTACTCTACACATAATACATGCACTAAATACATTCAAAATGCAAATATTACTTATGATGAACCAATAAAAAATGTTTGTCACCAAAAAAAGAAAGGAATTGTTACTTATCTACCTAGGTGGCTATATCCAGACTTAATTTAATGGTTTAACTTTAGGTGCAATTTAAGAAAAAATATAATGTAGGTTCCTAAGGGAGTTTGCTTAAACCTATTTTAAGCACTTTAACCTAGGCCTAATTGCGTACGCTAACTAGCTTTAAGTTTTTAGAATTAGGTTTAAGTGCCTAGGCTTAAACTTTAGGTTCTTAAACCTAGGTCCCTAAATTTAGGCCTAATTTAGGTCTAATTTAGGTCATTAAGATTTTAGCCATGTGGCATAACCTAAGTGGCCAATGTTTAAATGCCATGTGGCCTAACTTGGGTGTCTAGTTTCTAAATGCCACAAGGCAATCCTATCCTTGGGTGGTACCATTAAGAATGTCACACCTTAATTTTCTTGGACCCATCGAACTTTGAAAAATCATAAGAAACACTTAAATGAACATTTTCATAATTTTTTTTGAATACATTTATTAAGTTCCATAGATTTTGAAATTTCAATATTAAAAATATTGTGTATTTTGATGTTCCTTATCATTGCATTTAGAAAAAGTTTCAAGAACGTATATCCTATTTTTTTCCTTTAACTTTTTGGTCAGGAACACAAATTTGGAACATGATTTATGAATTTTTTATGAATGTTTTTTTCTAAAGTAATTTGGAAGTCATTTTATTTTTAGGTTTTTACTTGGTAATTATTTGATTAAATATGATTTAATTATGAATTTCCAAAGTTGAGACTGTTGATTTTTTAAGGGGCCACTTTAATTAGGAATATATATATATATATATATTCAAAATTTTAAAATTTCGAAATAAACTTCAAGCAATATATTAAAGGATGCAATTGATAAACATGAAAAAATAATCATTTATAATTGTGAAAACATTTAACGAAAAGGGCCCCAAAAAAATGATTTGGTTGTTTTTGGTTCTTTAACCATTCATTAAGGTGGTTCCTAGTGGTACCACCCAAGGATGGGTTCACCCCACATGGCATAACTTGGGTGGCCAATGTCTAAATGTCACATGGCATGACTTGAGTGGCTAATATCTAAGTGTTACATGGTTTAGCTTGGGTGGTCAATGTATAAATGGCACATAACATTTGACCAATCCAAACTATGTTTGACCAATCAATTAGGGTTTGACTAGTCACCTTAATGATCATTGCACAAAATCACCCATAAAACTAATAATTATACACATGCTGCCCGGGCACCTTAAAAAAATCACAATTTGTTTTTTGAACCAAACCACCCAATCTTGTATTCAATGGTTTCCTTATTCCACTTGGGACTAATCACTACCTTAAACCATTAAGTTTACTTGAAATCCACTAGAATGGTACCATTGCAAAATGAATGATTTGCACAATGGTTTAACCTTTTTTTCTAATAGTGAACAAATGTTGATGACATGGGATAAACATGAGAAAGTGGTTGCCATTAATGATACATGTTATTTAGATGAAATTAGCCACACAAATTCATAAACATATGATGAAACTTTCTTATAATTAGTTTCATGCATGAAATGAACCACACACATGTTATTGGCCATGTAGATAAAATTTTATTTATATGTATCATGGTGATTTTCATCCATTAATGAATTTTGATCCACATTGTAAAATTTCATCCATGTCATTATACTTCATTGATATGGTGCCATTCATTTGTACCATGTTGTCAATTTCATCTATAGAATGCATTCCACCTAATATATCACCAATTGCATTTATGCATGATCAATTTCATTTATCATGAAGTTACATGTGTGGAAATTGTTATCCATGGAAAACACATTTCATTTGAATTGAAAATTGACAAAAACAATACTTTCATTGATGTGGACACATTTCATTTAAGTTTTAGAAATTGCACCTTTATGGTCAATTCCATCCAAGTTGGTATACTTGATTATTGATGTTATTTGATCAATGCCATTGAATTTCATTTAGTCAACACATTTGTTTTCCCTTTCCCCTTTCACTTTTACCATTTTCCAAGTTCTTTCCCAAATTTTATATCTTTTGTGATTTCCTTGACCATACCAAAGTGGCCAATATTGTAAGCATTTCCTATGGAAGGTCTTACCCCAATTCATAATTTATATAAGGTTCCACACATGGATTATATCAAACCATGATTGGTTTAGTTTTTTAAAAAAGATTATAAAATTAATGAAGGAAATTTTTATTTTAAAATGTGTTTCATTTTACACATAATCATGTACAAGATTCAAGATGGTGAGATTAAAAATGCGAAATGTAAACAATATTATATGAGTTGTCATACACATGTTTCATATTTAGTGCAAAAATGGATGGTAGGTATATTTAACATATTTTTAACGAACCAAAACATAATTAAGCTATTAAAATATTGAAAAATAACCATATATTTTTAGTGTATTTTTCGTACCACTTCAGCCAATCATTATGGTTAGCCCATTGAAAAGATTCATTTCCCTTTGTTGGCATAATTGGAAGGCATTACTAACATGGGCAAATTTACTAACCCAAAGTAATTTTACTCTATTTGACATTTAGTAGTTAATCCAAAATATATTAGAAATGCCATTTGATTATCACAACTAGGCATGCTTTCACTCCAATATCAAATGAATGGGGAAGGATATTTTAGAAACAAATAAACGAGGTTTGCATTTGTCCAAATTGTATCAAGCCTTTAATTTACATTCCTTACATCTTTGTCAAGATGCATAGAAACATTTTTTCATGTCATAAAGTTGGTATTTTAAAAGTTTGAATATTTTACGAATGGATTTATAATTTTGAAGTAGGAACAATGTTGTCTTATGGCACTTATAATGAAACAAATGCTTAATTCTTTTGCATGCAAACTCAATCAACTCAATAAGTACGTACATAAACATCTATAATGTTCAATGTGACATAACATAGGCCCAATTTTTGAGATAACTATTTAATGCACATTATTAAGATGAAGAAAAGGAGGCCATGACTAGTTGGTGTGTTTGAAAAAGGTAAAAAAAAAAGTGGATTACAACATATGACATTTTTGCATTACAAATAATCACACAACTTTTTAGAAGATGTACATTAGTCACAAAGCGTAAATATAACATGAATCACATGCCTATTGATTTCAATATTTTAAACATTATCACCTTTGACTTGGGACCTCAGGGATTATGACACCATTGTGTCATTAAAATAACTTACAAATAAGGTTTTTTTTTGCAACTATTATAAAAAAATGAAAGGCAGGAAAAAAAAGAAAAAAAGAAAAAATTAACTTGTGAAATGAAAGGTAAAACCCAAATAATTGTATGTCACACAAATTGACAATTAACAAAAAAACACTAGATCAAAAGAAAAGTAATTGTTTATCTCAACCTATCACAAGATTAGTGAAAACCTTAAATTAAAAAATAAAATGTACATATTAAAATAACAACCATAAGGTTAATACTATTTAATAGCTTACATGTTAGCTAATACATTAGGTTCCAAACCAATAACAATGGGTTGTGGATTTCAAGTAGTGTCAAAGTTGTTAATCTTGGATCAATTTGTTAACCAAGCTTATGAGTGGGCAAGGAGGAATTGCAACCATTCTAAGGAGTTGAAAAGCTTTATGGAATCATTTGATTTGGAGCCATTGACTATCTTGAACTTCCACTTATTGTGTTTGTTTTCTTTGTGTCAAGTGTTGGAGTGGATTTTGTATTACATGTTAGTCATATTGGGTGCTTTTCAACAATCTAAGGCCTATTGGTATCAAACAAGTTACAACATTTTAGTTTCAATTTATGTTTCATCTTGTGGTCAATGCTTTTGCAAAGTTGAATAAATTGAATGAAAAATTATAGCATGATATGGTTGAATATCTCAACAATTAGATCTATTGAAGGTATCCATTTTTATATTAACCAAACATTTTTTTATGTGGACAAAATATTAATTTTGAAAGATTGACCAATAATTTGGGTCTTTTTATATTTGAAATTTGAATTGATGGTGCATTGAGATGGAAGACAAACAATGACATTATGAGTTAATATCATCATATGCACCATGGATGTAAACTAATAAAGAATCTTGTTGCAAGAATGCAAGGTCATCAAAATTAAATACATACAAGTGATTGTGGAGAGATTGAATGAAAGGCTTTTTAACCTTCTCATTTTCAATTCATCAAAGCTTTTTGGTCCAAAATATTATTTCAAGTGATGAAGAAGTTCATATCAATATGTTCAAACACTTTTTGAAAAGATTGATTTAAAAATTTAAACTAAGAAAAGTTGAAAGTGATGCAAAGAGAAAAATTATTTGACTTTGTGGAAACTTTGAGGCATGAGTTTGAAAACAAATCATTGGTTGATGCATGGTGATATGGTAAAGGCATTAATCAGTGGCATGTTATTTGACCACATCTTGTAGAACGTTGGTCAAAAGTTCTTATGATTATTTCAAGTATTACAATTTGTGAAAGAGAAATTTCAAAACAAATAACTATCAAGAGCCACTTGTGAGCTTTCCTAAAACCATATACTTTGAATGCTTTGATGTGGGTGTCATTATGTAGGATAAAATGGAAGAATATGGAATGGAGGGTGATATTTGGAATGTGGTGCAACACGAGAAACCAAAGAAATTCTAATTTGACTTTTTTTGGAGTGAAAGTCATTTTTTAGTTTGCATATCATTTGAAAGACATTTAAAATTTTTTTTTGTCACATTGAAAGGCAAAATAGCTTATCATAAGAGAGATAGCATGACATGTAAAAATGCCATTGCTTATAAGGATACCTTTATGAAGTATATTCACAATGTTAACCTTTAACCCCCTTAACCAAAGGGAAACCAAAATTACAAGGGTGTACATGAAAGGGCTCGATGTAAGTTTTAGTGGACAATAGATACATGATGTGAACTTGAACTTGGGTTGGTTGCCATATGCATAAAATGTAGATTACTCAAATGCCTATTTAAAGTTCATGAAAATTTGACAATGACAAACAAATGTTTTTGAATTTGTTATTCAATTTAGTGACTTCCAAGAAGAAAGAAATGTAATATCTTGCATTCAAGTTGCATTTCTTTTAAAATTTAGTTACCTCTTTGGGTAATGCCTTTGAAATGGTGGATGATCTTGCATATTTAATGATGAAATTGCTTTAAAAAAATCAATAATAAATATGACAATATCTTACTAGCAACATTAGTCACCTTCACATGTTTATTGTTGCTTGACTTTCAAGAATAATTTGAGTGTTCAAATTGTTCATTTTTGAAATTGCTATTGAGAAAAAGAAAGGCATAGGGAGAGAAAAAGGAAACATGAAAAAAGGAGGATGTTTAAGAGTTGTTTTCTTGATCTTCTTTTCTATAAAACACCATCTCCTTTTTTTCCCCTTATTTTAAAACTTTTTAACATGTAAAAAATTACATGAATGCCCAAGCAACAAAGAATGCACAAGACATCACAATAAAACACTTAGTTTGCAAATAAAGACCCTCACCTAACTATTAAAAATACAAAAAAAAAATGACAACAATATAACCAATTTGTGAAAAAAATGAAAAAAAAACAAGAAATGCAAACCCTAACCATCTTTAAACCCTAAGAAATGCATCATAATCATGACATGGGGTACCTATTCTTTATGAGTTTGCCATAGCTACTTAGATAATGATAAAATCCAACCATGATCATGTATGTAGTGCCACACAAATGTTTGATACATTGTTTGCAAAATACAAAGTTGCCCCATGGATTCTTAACAAGAAAATTATTTTTCAGCTTTTCCCAATCCATTTTCACCTTTTCAAGATTTTAAATAAGGCACGCCCTTGTTGTAAACACATGCCATCAAAACTTGATGATCATTTTGTTGGGGTGTTTCATTGGCAATATGAAACAATACATATTATAAATGGTAAAAAACCACCATTGCTTATATAAGAATAATGTATGAAAAATTACCCACAATATCGACGTTTGACCCCCTTAACCAAAGGGTACCCAAAATTTCGAGGGTGTGTGTGTATGTGTGAAAGCTCCAATAATATGAGACAATAAGTGATATAAATGGAACAAAGTTTTTAAAGATATATATATTACAAGAGAACACAATCCAAAGGAAAAAATGGAAAGGAAAACATAAAGAACCAAAGTAGGCATTCAATCCACAATTTGAAGTTCTAACTTAACTCAACTAACAAAAACAAAAATGAGTTTGAGAAATGTATGCATAAAATGTAGAAGGGTAACATGTAATAAAGCCTACCATGGCAAGTTCAACATTACTATGTCCAATAATTTCATTTTGAAGATCCATGATGCCAAAAGTATAATATTTAAAAATATTTCAAGAGCTTCTTTATTCTTTTCACAAAACTTTGTTCTTAAAACATTTCTGAAAATAATATACCCTAATACCTAGGCTGGTTCGACATGAAGATGCGTAATTATTAATCATTTTTGGTTAGTTATGCTCAACAATAAAAATGAAAAATAATTTATAATTTGGCATTATATTAAGTAATGAAACTATTGTGTGTGAGAGCTTCACACATATTTTTGGCATGGCAAGCATGTATTTTTCAAAAAATTGCTAATTCCTAAAAGTAATTAGTTAGTGCCTAACCAGCAGCCTAGTTGCTCGGGTAAATTAGTATTGAATCTGCAAAGGTAGCTCAGTAGGGTTTAGGATACAGTGCTGAGTAAATAAGTACTTGAAAAGATTTGGGTGGGTACTAATAATCCATTTAGAATTGATTCGGGGTTCAAAAAAGTGTTGCCTGGTTATTGCTTTTAAAAAAATGATTCCTCGTAAGGTTATTTTTTGAATATTTATTTATTTATTTATTCATTTTTGTATTAGTGTTTAAAGGATTGATAATCTACTTGGTCATCTAGGCAGGTTATTAAATATTTGAGAATTCAATACCAGGGTGATTATTAATTTAATTGGTTATCAAAAAATCAAAAGAATGCCATGGTAGATTATTAATAATTGCCACGATACCTGGGTCAAAACTCAATAATCCAACATCTATTTTCTCTACAAAGGCCAAGCATTTCGAAAAATGTAATGCCCACTCCTCGCAATTGTTTCATTCTTCAAAATGTCCACTTAAAATAATAAAAAATGTTATATGATATTTATTAAAATAAAAAATTTCAAAAATCCGTCCACATTTTTGGATACCTTATTGAAAAAAAGGCCAGCAAATTTTTGTTAATTATTTTTGCTAAACATTTTGGAGTTGCCCAAATGCATTTTGGGTCTTGTTATAAACATTTTGGGTCCATTATATAAATTTAATGTCCATTATAAGCCCAACATGGAGCATATGCATAACATGGAGCCAAAATATGTCTGGGTAGTAAGAAAAAAAGATGGATGGGGCTAAAAGCAAATGATGAAAAAAAAAGGAAAAGTAAGCAAATTTTTTGTATTGCATACCATTAGGACCCTTTGTTGATTTAATGATCTCCCTTGGCTATTGCCTTGTCCTAGGCCCCTTGTTTTGGGAACATTCTCACATTATGGTTATATTGTATTTTTAAAAATGTGTTAAATTTAAAAAATGGAATATATTAACATCATAAAAGGTAATGTTAGTAGTTACCACCAAAAAAAAAGGGGGACATGTTTTTACATTTTGTGAAGGCATATTAGTTTTTAATACATGTTGTTTAAAATCCTGACCATTAGATCTGAAAATAAAATTTTGATAGGTCGTTACATGTGATAATGCTTTCAAATGAAGTTATTATTTGAATTTAATGGTTGTTGTCTTAAGTAACTATCTTATTTGGTATTGTCCCCATCTTTGAAACTTAACTATTACAAAATGTGATGCATCCTTAGGTTTGTCAAATGGCATTGATGATATATATTTTCATTAATTCTTTGATTTAACAATAAAATGAATTTCATATTTTTCAATTAAAAAAGAGGGTATTGGAACTCCAAGATAAGGTTTAGGGTTTAGCTCATGGTCATGTCAAATTATAGAAAAAAAAAAAAACCAATAAATATCAAAATGGTGTACAAGCAAGCCATGAACAGACTTAGACAAATGAAATTCATCACACCTTAGATTCGAAAGGAGTCATCGATATTTTCCTTGTAATATATTGTATAATCTCACACAAGAATCACATTTGAATGCTAACTTTTTTAGAAATGACATTTTTGCACAAGGATTAATTGATTGGGAATCATTTTGGCATTATGATTTTTGATCCTTCAAATGATTATAACTTGTTTGAAAACGAGACCCCACTTCAATAAATCATTTTTCAAGGCCTTTCTAATCACTTTGAAAAGGCCAACTTCAACAAGGTTTGATCCTCAAAACTTACATAAAAAAAAGGTCAAACGCACTCGAAAATTTCAACTTTCAAAGTGAAAGTTCATTTGAATCTTGAGACTCCCTTCTTTCATTCCCCAAACTTTTCTTTCATCAAAGGAACGTGTTTGAATTCTTGCTTTGCTTTAAACGATTCTCAACTTGTTTCTCTTCTCTTGTCCTAGTCTTGATCGTGAGTTCAAAATTAAGGTCGCTACAAAATGATTAAATAATTTCAAAAATGACAAATGCACTTGTAGTTATCAAGCATGTTAAAACATTTGAACTAGACACACCTGAAAATGAAGAGATAACACCCATGTTTGGTGTAAAATATTGTCAAATCAATCTTTATCAACTCCTAGATGAATTTGGTCACGACTTTAATGCATGAAGGTTGAAAGTGCTATAAACCTTTTACAGCCATCTTTAGAAGCATGAGATCAGTGGATGGTATTATAATACCAATACCACATGGCTACAACAAATGAAACTTTTGAACTTTCTAAAGAGTATAACTTTATGTGATTGTGAGGCTTTAGTCAAAAGAACTTCACCAAAAGCATCAAAAGTTGTCCATGAAATTTGAAAATGTTGGATTTTTTTCAATGCCCATTAGTCTTATTGGTTACAATGCCATTTTCAGAATGAGATTTAACTTTCATCAAATGAATGGGGAGAAATATAAAAGCTTCAGTTCTTGAAGATCTATAAGTTTGTTGGATGTGGTATGTTCTCTATTCACCATTTTTCTTTTGTCTAGTTATTTGACTATTGTCAAGATTGATTCCCGTGTTATAGATTGAAATATTGTACTCAAATTTCAAGCATTGCAAAAGACGCGTTTTTGTAACTTGAAACTGATTGTCCCATGATTGTTTGACCCAGTTACCACATAAGTAAGCATGGAGGGTCTAGAGTCTACACTTATTGCTATGTTGTGGTCTTTCATGTATAATGATACAGTCATGCCAACATTGAAACCATGTTTCTCAATGTACAAAGGGTTAAGCATGCTGGCTAACATGTTTAAACAATGTGTATCATAACATTGTGTATGTCAATTCTTGATGAATTTGTATGTGGGGTTTTTTTTTGTGTGAAGAACATCTTGTTCAAATCCTTCACTTTGAGGGGGCAAGGAGCCCTTATTGGAAGGGGTGGCCCTTCATTGAAGGCCCAACTGGATTTCCTTCCTGATAGGTACTTTATGGGTTACTTCCAAAGTTAACATGACTCTTAGATCATCTCCAGTGGTGCAAAGTATGTGACTTTGCAAATTAAGACGGGATGACGAAAAGTCAAAACATGCAGGTTTGGCTTAGCAAAATAGTTTTGGTCCAGCATTTGTGCAGTGTTTGCTGAGGCTGGTAAAGGGCACAACCAAGCCTAACACTTGCTCTTGATCAGTTGCATAGTTTGATTGATCCAGATGGGTTGCACTTCTCAGTTTGTCACCTATTTGCAGTCCCAGTTTTAGTTTTATGGGTGGGGTTGGAAAAAAAAGAAGTAAATAATTAAACTCGGATGTGGGAAATATTCTTGCATATTCACATATTGAGCATTCATTGTTGGAGATGCTCTTTTAAGTCTTATTCTCCCTCTCAATCGACTGAGTCTCATGTTGAATTGGCCATTCAGCACTGGTGCTGATTCTGTAGACCTAATCAACACGGCTTGCCAATTATGTAGAGATGCTAGCACCTGCTAAGTTAATGTCAGGAGCAAATAGGGTTTGCTTGATTCCAGCTCCTAGCTTGCAAGTGGCTGCCCACTCTCTAGTATGATATAGCTAGGCTATATAATTGCTACAGCACTAGCAACTTATTCTGCACATGGACCTTTTGGTCAAGGTTTCTGTCCCAGTTGTGGTGGCAATTGTTGGTTTCCTGGTGTTTCCTCATGTTTCTCATGTTTACACTTTGCACCCAAAGAGTAGCTTGGCTAAAAAGATCCAATGTGACTACTTGATGACGGTGAGTGAGCCTAGGCCTTCTTCAATAGAGTTGTCCATAAAGTCAGGCGATTAGGGGGCGAGAACGGCCAGTTTCGGCATAATGGGCATCAAACACGTGACTGGGAATGAAAATTTTACAGAAGGAACTAACTGGGACCCAAACTGGGTTTTCCACCAATTTTCATGGTAAACTGAGTTTCGTCCTATGTTTCCTTTTTCATGAGCGCCTGCACTGCTGCTGCATATACTTTCACTGTTCCTACCTGTACAACTATAATTGCTCTCGAACCTTGTGCATTAAATGCTGAGTTTCAGCATTTCATACCCAGATTTAATAAAATTTCATTACTTTGCAGACCACTGAAAGAGGGTATAGGGGGTGAAAGAGAGGGTGACGTTAAGGATAAGTCTAATGTCTCCAAATCTTTGGCAATTGAGAACCATGGAAAGACAATTAGGCTACTGGATGATGCCTGGTCTTTAAGTCCCATCAATCCTGGCAACTTTCTCTCCAAATCTGAGTCTTGTGTATCTTAGCAAATCCATATTGGAATGTGCTAAATCCGTCTTGGAACATGGCTAAATCCATCTTTTGTTCCAAGAAACTGTTCACTCAAGGATGTGACTTTCTTGTATGATGGGCAAGCTCTTGACTATTGTGTCATGTAAGCTTGCAAGTGAGCCCATAGGTGTGTGTACCTAACACAATGGTCAAGGTGCGGCCATTCTCTTACTTGAAGAAGGATTTTGTCTTGCCTTTTAAAAAAAGGGAGGGATTGTCTTAATCCATGGTCTCGAATAAGGACATAATTTGACTATTATGTTAACTTATGAACAAGAGACATGGACATGTAACTGACAAGGAACTTGGATGAGGAGATTTATACAATTTAAGGAACCCTCAAAAGTGACATAATATTCCATTGGGTTTGAGTTTAGATCTTTAAATCTAAGTTAGAAGAAGGTTCCACTTTCAATTTTGCTACTTTTTTTTTCTTTCATAGATGGTTCCAATTTTAGTTTCAATTTAAAAATCAATCTCGGTTCTTTCTAACCTGGGCCAGTTCAACACTAATTACATGGGTTTGAGGAATGCTAATTTTTTTCAAAATATTTTTTTCCTCAAGGAAAATGAAGAATCTGGTGGAATATTTGGAAACATATTGTTGAAATGTGACCCCCAAAATGAATAAATAAATAAATTACTCAACCATCTGTGTCGAAGTGACCAAGGTATTCCCCTAATCGTAAGTTAACCACTGGTTCCATTCCCTATTATTTTAAAAAAAAATGCATACTGGTTCTGATTCCACATATAAATAGAAGAACTGGGAACCATGGTACAAGTCCAGTTAAAAATTTAAAAAATAAAATAAAATTCAGATTCAGATTCCAAAAATCAATCTCAACTTCGATCCAATTCTTATTAACTGGGACCAGAACAAGCAAGTAATGCATGGTTATGTAGCTCAAACCCTAAACGCCCAAACCCACCAAAGCAAGTAGTACCCTACCCGCACATAACTGGGGGTTATATGCTTAGCAAGATTCCATCACTTAGAAATCCACCCAAAAATCTAGATGTTTAATCTAACACACGCCATGATTTGTTGGAAATGAAAGTCCAGAGTGTGCACATACTTAGGCCATCCCAAAAAAGACCCCTTCAAACAAAATAAAATCTCAAAAGATTAAAAAAAATGGAACATATCTCCCTCCCCCACAACAACCCCCCAACCACCCGACCCCCACCTAAACCCTTGTTGTGCAAGGGTTTGTTTGGTAGTTTCCCAGAAAGGAAGTTGGTGATGAGACAGAAAAGGTAAGGGAGAGAGACAAAAGGAGGAAGAAGCAAAAGCTTTCATGGTGCACATCCATGATCATCATCCCGATACAAAGATACCCACCACGTACCTTACTTGAAATATACAACTCCAACATTACATTGTAATGATGGATGGATGGATGGATGGTGGAGATTGATGATGATGAGGATCCACACACAAAGTTATGTGAATCCTACAATAACAAAAACATGAGTTAAGAAAAACATTCATGATACACAACCATGATCGTCTTCCCTTTGCAAAGATGCCCACCATCCTCCCCACCTATGAAATTTTAGTGATGATGATTTCATTAGAGCTGATTTAGGTGAAATGGGCTATAGTCGTAGGTCATACAAAAAGACAATTCAAAACTACAAATTTATTAAAGGTCGATTTCAAATTGAAATTTTAATGAATGAACATTTTACAAGTTGTAATGTTTCAAAAATGTTCTTATTGATCCTAAAATATCCAAAGAGAAATAATTTAAAAAAAAAAATCAATGTTTTTTAGAATCTTTGTGTCCTTTCAATTTTTTTTTTGGAATATTTGTATCTTTTCGATTTCATAAGAAAAAAATGTTATTTCATTTGAATATGTTGAGATTATTTCAAAAGATTAACATGTTTTGTTTTTCTTTGAGATTAAGCTAGTTTCCAATAAAAAATTTTCCCTCAATATCTAATGCAAAGAAATAATCCCCACTTGTTTAGTTGATTTAATGTTTATTCACCCTAATTGCTTCCAACATTTCAATGAATTAAAAACAAAGGTGACTGATTAAATCTTCCCTTGGATGATAATTGGACAGTTTTTTAAAAATTGAATCTTATATATATCTGAAAATAACAAAGTTTTCAAATGTAAACCCTTATTTTCTTTTTGTCATTTCATCGCCATAGTGCGTAACAACACAAAGCCGAAGTTACTAAGTACAACAAATACATAATGATGATGAATGGATGATGAATGAATGAGGAAAAATGATGGTGATTATGATACCCATACAAAAAGTTATGTCTGTGCTAAATAACAAAAACACGATTCAAAAGAAACTTTCATGATGCACATCCATGGTCATCTTCCCTTTGCAAAGATGCCCACCATCCTCCCCACCTATGAAATTACTAAATACAACAAATACATAATGATGAATGAATGAGGAAAAATGATGATGATGATTTCCATACACAAAGTTATGTATGTGTTGCATGAGCAAAAGCACGATTCAAAAGAAGCTTTCATGATGCACATCCATGAATATCATCCCTTTCCAAAAGATACCCATCATCCCCCATTACCTTGCTCAACCAATACTACAATATAATAGAATGATGGTGGATAATGGATGAAATGATGATCCATACCACAAAGTTATGCACATGCTACAATAACAAAAACACAAGTTTAAGAAAAACATTCATGATGCACACACCCATGATCATCATCCAATTGCCAAGATACCCACCATCCCCCTTGCCTAGGTTGCTTAACTAATACTTACTAACAACATTTAACACAATTGATTATGGATGGATGAATAGATAAGGGAAACATAAATGATTATGGATGGATGAATGGATTAAGGAAAACATAATGAATATGGATGGACAAATTGGATAAAGGAAAAACACGATGGATATGGATGGATGAATGGGTGATGAATAAATGATGAAGGTCCATACACTAAGTTAAGTAGGTACATTATACTACAAAAACAACAAGAAAACACAAGGAATTTCAAAACAGGTAGGTTTAATTTAGAAGAAAAAGAAGGAGAAGAAGAAAACCAAGAGAGAGAGAGAGAGAAGCAGCAGCACCTTCATTATCAGGCTGGCTTCCTGGATGCTTCTCCCCCCCCTCCCTTCTCTCTCTCTCTCTCTCTCTTTGGTTTGTTTGTTTGTTTCCTTTCCCAAATTGTTGCTTAAAATTTGAAAGTGGCCTTGTCTTATCCGTGCTCTGCCCTTTCTCTTCTTTTGGTGTCAGTGGTGTGGATAATGCCACTAACGGACACCCCCTTTGCTTCTTTCTTTCTTTCTTCTTCTAATTCCCTCCATCTTGTCAGTCCTTTCTTTCTTCATTCACAACACTAGTCCAAGTATTCACTAATGGCCGCCTCTTTTTCATCTTCCTCTTGCTGCTGCAGCTCCTCCTCCTCCTCTTCCTCAAACTGCTCCTCTTTCTTCTTAGAGGAAGAACAATCATGCACACCCACAACTTCAATCCCTTTGCAATTTCTCTGTAATCTATTTTCCCAATAAAAAAATTAAAAATCTCATGCAACTGATTTGTCTCACTTTGGTTTTTTGATCAGTTGTTCCTGAACTAAATATTATTAGCCCACTCTTTTTCCTCCCCTTCTCTTAAGCTCTCTATTTGTGTGTCTGTGTCTCTCACATCCTTCTTCCTGTCCTTCTCCTTCCCTACAACTTTCTTTTCCCTTAAATTTTTTTTAAATAATATTTTTTTGGTTTCCTCCATGAACTTGTTGTGGGAGTTGAGGAGGTTGTGCGTCAGTTTACTTGTGAAGGTAAACACAACGTTTGCGACATGTATGCGATGATCGATCATGGCTTGCTTTTGAATGGGTTAGACTGTGTTGGTATGATTGATGAGGTTGTGTGTGTGTTTTGGATTTTGGGGTTTGTGTAATCTTTTTTTTCCCCTTTTTGTGGGGTTGGGTGTTTGAGCAAATAACCTAGCAAGCGTTTTGTGGGTTGTATGTATAAGGAATGAAGGAAAAGGGGGGGATTGGAATGGGTGTAGTAAGTAACCGTGGCGATGGAGAGTATGATGACCTAACAATTGCTTTTGGTTTTTGGATGTGGGTTTGGATTTCTAGTCTTTCTGGATGGGTATCTATCTACCCAGTTTGTGGGTTTTTGGTAGAGTTGGACTTTGGATCGTGATGTGTTTCCAGATTTGTTGTGGAAAAGAATTGATGAGATAGGTTGAGAATCAATCCCCACGATGTTTTGGGGATTGGCTCGAAGAGAGGGGATTTTGATCAATTAGGTTGTTGTGGCAAGGTTGGGTGATTTGTTTTTCTCTTGTGTTTTGTGCAGAGAAATTTCCAGCTGGATTTGGGGAAGCATGGTGGTTCTGGATGGTTGCGCTTCTGGTAGGTGGTGGGAGAGAGGATATTGAGATCGTCGTGTGGGGGATGATGTGATGCAATATCCGGGCTGTTTGCGTCCATCTTCACGCAAGGGCGGCGGCGGCGGCGGCTGTCATGTTTCTCGTTGGAGATAGTGACTCTGCCGACAACGAATCTTGCGACTCTCCTCGCGAGGGAACCAGCCCGCAGTTTGTTTATTCTGATAAGCTTGCGGGAAGAAGGTAAGCTTTAAACCTATCCCGCCGTTTTCCCTCCCAGCCAGCGGTTAATGTCTCTGAAAAATTTAGAAATTTCGAGAAACCCACACACAGCAGTATTTTCTATGTAAGGTGGATTAGAAATCTCGAGAACCCAACTTCAGAGTGGTACCTATTTTCTTTGTAAGGTGGAGCGCAAAAGAGGAATAGGGTTTCAATGGGTCATCTCCCAGAGCATCAGCTTTTTTAGGGTTTTCTTTGATAGGGAGATAAAGGATTTGCTTTTCTCCCTCCAGACAGTAAGTAAACTGCTGTTTGTGTGCGCTGGTAATACCTACTGTCTGTGTCATGTGTACCCTACCTGGAAGTAAATTAGGGTTACCATCAGTAGAAGAGGGTAGCCTTGTGTCTCATTCTTCTATATATGCCCATGATTTCTTGTGTGTTATTGTCGTGAAGTGAATTATCTGTCTGGTGTATTTCAGGCTGCAGGAGGATGGTGATGTCGCACATCCACTGCATACAAGAGATGGGATTTTGTCATCAGTGGCTCCTGGTCTTACATGCAACCTCATGGTACAGGATCCCAGTGGAATGGCTGGCAAGTTGAGGTACTCTCAACTATCTGTGTAACAACTGCTTGATGCATCTAGTGATTTGGAGCGATCGGCTGCCTTGAAACTAGAAGCTAATTTGGCTCCCACTTCAAGTTGTCATCACAAATAGCGTTTTTTGCTTATTTGTTTTCTTATGTTTTGGTGATATGTGCTGTGTGGCCAGTCCATCCCAGAGTGAGCCAGACTTAGCAAACGCTTTGCGCCGTCGCAGTCAAAGACGAGTTCCCACTGAGTTTGCAGCAAGTTCCAGGTAGTTGCCAGCCCAGCCTGTAATGTAGTGCATATTTGGCTTTGAGTTTTCTGATCAGACAGATGGCTATGAGATTCACCCTTCTCAGTAGAATTTAGTACAGTGAATCTTGTGGGTCAAGCATGCAAATTCATGTGTTGAGAGGGCTGCTGTGAAGTATTCAGACAGTTTACACATTGACTTCATCTCAAGGAGGAATGTATTGCCCAGTTATTTCACTGTGTCAATTGGGAGATGCTTGTTCTGAAATAACCACATGCTATGTGTGACATCAATTGTTATCGTTATTGTGATTATGTGGAAGTCTGGAGCGCACTCTGCAGGATCAACATGAACAGCCATTGCCAACTATGGAAGGGGTGCACAGTTTTCCATCCAGGTATGGCCTGCATTTAGAATCACTGTTTGCAACAGGTTTTTTGACTCTGAAAAACATAGTTGTTTTTGTCAATTGCCTTTGCCAGTTGTGGAGTTTCATGGCCCCTTTTGTGTTCACATTGATTTGTCAACTTCAATTAAAGAGAGCTACTGTTTTGCAGTCCGGAGTATCCACACACTCGGTTTGCCAATTTTCAGCGTGTGGGATCTGAGGAAGGAAGTGTATCCAGGTATTTCATATTTTTCTTTCCATTCTGCCCATTTTGCCTCACTTTGCAAGATTCTCATGAGTGCACAGAGTCAAAGACAAATGGCTCCAAATGTAAACTAATCAGACTTGACCTTGGGAAAAGCCATTGATGATTTATTGGGACTTCAGAAGTTACTTACCTGCCTCTAAATAGGAAAACAGATGTTACTGTTGGTCATTGTTTACAAGTTTGGGTTTAGTTAATTGGTGATACTGGTGATGGTGAAAGTGGGTCGAATGAGTTCTCTGTTTGCTCTGTGAGGGTTGCTGCAGCAGTCCTGAACATCCAGTATTCAGAGGTCGTGCACCATCAATGCTGAGTGGTAGTCGGCGCCATGCAAGGGAAGATATCAATGCTTCTAGGTACTTCTTGTATTTTTCTTGACTGGAATAGGAGGATGATGTGCACTTGGGTTCTTTGTAAGTTTGGAATTATTTCTGTTTTGCCTGAACTTAAAATGATTTTGGAGGGGAGCTTCAAGGTGCTATACAAAGTCTACTGAAGGTGAAGCATTGCATTGCCATATGCTCAAAGTGGCATTGGCAGGAGATGTCAGGATCTATTCCCAAGCAAAAATGCCCCATTTAAAAAAATAATTCTGTGCCAGTTGCTAAGGAATGCTGGTTGAAGGCCAGTTGTGGAGGAGTATCTCTGACTATGCTGAAATTGAAAACCCTTTTAATGTAAAAAGAGAAAGGAGCTGAACTATAATGTCCAGTGTATCTGTTTCCTGTTCCATTTGTTTTCAAAGTTGACACAGGAAATTTGTTGTGCAGTCCAGATGAGTCACCACAGCATCCTAGTGCCACTGGGAAACCTTCCCCTGTTTTCAGGAGGCGTTCAACGTGTTCTTTCAACAACAGAACAACAGAAAATGGAAGGTTGTATTCATCTCATGGAACTTTTCTCTTATGGTTCTTCTTCTTGGGCATGTCATAGTTTTGTCTGCAGCTTTAGACCTGGATTGTGCAATGCCCAACTTTACATTGCTCATGTCATTGTGTTACTTTCTATTAGGAGGTTCCCATCAATATAGTGTAAATAGACTGCTTTTTAGAAGTAGGAGAAGTGAAAACAGAGCTAGCTGGAAGTGAATTTGGAGGGAATAATATAGCCTAACAGTGAGGGCCTTACAGACATGAAAGACCACTTTCCATCGATATGCGCAATGAGGGAAGGGGGCTGGAGTGTCTTCATTACATTGGAGATCCTTCAATCTCAAGGTGAGTTTATAACTGTTGACTCAACCTCTTTTATTTGGTTCAATTTCCATTCCACAATGCTTCTGGAGTCCCCACTTCCCAATCGAGTCACATCACTACCCGAGTGATGTTTCTACTGATGTGCCTTGTTATCAGATTCAATCAGTGAAGAGCGGTGAGGCAAACTGTAAATGGTTTGGCAGTTTCTTGGATTCTATCAAAATTTGCTTAAACTTTGGTGAAAAAAGATTTGTTGATTATTGGGAAAGAAGATAGCTGGTGGGGCATCGGAGGTTGGTTTTCTGCTGCCAGTAGCAGTTGTACAATGTCACACCCTGTGGTTAAGAAGGTGGACAAGTGTGGATGTTGTTGTATGTATCACAGGACAAGTCATAGTCATGCAGAATTACGGAGGACAACAAAACGAAGTGTTGCACCTGAGATCAGTGACAATGTTGTCAGGTACTAGTCAAACAGTCATGGAGACTTTTGTGGTGTGGTACTGGTGGCATTTATTTTGTCAGTGGAGCACTGTTACTCAACTACATCATCTTGGGTGTCTTGTTTTTCCATTTATTCCGGCTTTGAGAGTTGCACATAATGGTTCTGTAGCATCAGGTTTGGATTTGGAGATTTATGAGCCTGCTGCTGCAGAGCCCCTTTTGTGCATAACAATTAAGTTCTAATATAGAGCTTACTTCTGCAAATGTTCAGGGCAGTGCGTGCGATGAATGAAGCCCTTAAGCAGGAGCGGTCCCGTTCCAAAGAGCATGACCCACGTAGAGTCTTATCATCCGATAGCCTTTCGTCAACAGCCCAGCAGGAAAGCGAAGAGGTTTGCCTTATGACCTTCAGCAGCATGTTTGGGTGGGGGGCCAGTTCATTTTGAAGAACAGAATAAATGAACAAATTATCAAGCATCTTCTTGCAATGCCTTTTTAGGGTTGAATGTGACTCTTATAACATAAAGACAGTTTTGATTCTTGAACAGAGCCTCACAAGAGAGGCAACACTGTAACTACTGTCATAGGTGAAACTAGAGTTGCAGTCAGTGTCAATGCTGACTCAACTCAGTAATGTGTATTCTGCTCCTGATGCTGAATCCCTCCCTTGATAGGTGTCAAGGAGGTCTGCAGATATTCGTTTGGCAGATGGGGAGGTGAAGCAAGGCAATGATTTGGATGTCCTCCATTTCAGCAAACTTGGCCTCAACCCTGGACCTTCTTCTGGATCCACCCATCAGGAATCAAGACCTTCTTTGCAGAGTAGCCAAGAACTTGCCTCGGGAGGACACTCATTATTTGACACAGAAGGTGGAGTTGTGTCCTGGGGTCTCATGATGCAGTCCCCATCTTTGCCAAGTCAGCCACTGATGCCTTTTGCAGAATGGAGCATTGAGTTTTCTGAGCTTCGAATTGGGATTCGCGTAGGTATTGGTAAGATTTTTTTGTTTATATTATCTTCAGAAGTCTCTTTGTGTCAGTCTTCTGAGAGGCTTCCTTGATTCTGGTGGACAGATCTCTGAGTTTGTGGGGCCAGTGCTTTATCATCAATCTCTTATGAGGAGCTGGATAAGTCCTGAATTGGGTGTTGTGAATCATTTGTGGGTTTCCTGTAGGGTCATTTGGTGAAGTTTTTCGTGGCATATGGAGAGGCACAGAGGTAGCCATCAAGGTGATGCTTGAACAGGACCTCACAACGGAAAATATGCAAGACTTTTGCAATGAAATCTCTCTTCTGAGGTATATCTGATTGGAATACAGGATCTCTGTGACTCTGCTTTGACATTGTCAGCTTACTTTCCTTGTTGTGTTGTCCATTCTTTCAAGTGCATCATCAAGTTTTTTTCTAAGCTTTTGTCTGTTCCAATTCTTAATATGAATATGTGTTGTTTTCATGTCTTTTGCAGTCGGCTCCGCCATCCTAATGGTATTACTCCAACCTTCAGTTTGCCAACACCAACAGGGACACCTCCTGGTTTTTGTGCTTGCAAAGTTAGTTAGGTTTCTGTTGTGGGCACTTGAATTGCCAAGTTTCATTTGCTCGGATAGGCATCTGTTTGTTCAGGAAATGGGCATTAAGAACTGAAAATTTTACCATTTGAAACATAAGAACAGTGTTTCAGACACCTCTCATGTGGGTGGATTCAACTGGGGTTGCAACAGTGATTTTGTTCCTGGGAGCTTGCATTAAGCCACCACATTTGTCCATGGTTACGGAGTATATGCACATGGGCTCTCTCTACCGCCTCATTCATACAAGTGGGCAAGGGAAGAAATTTAGCTGGCGACGCCGCCTGAAAATGCTCCGTGATATCTGCAGGTGTGCTACCACCACCTGTTGAAAGTCTCTTGTGATAGATAGTGTGGACACCTACTTTACCTCAAATTTTTGGAAGATTTCAGAAGATTCTCTTTCAGTTTATGCCCACCTTACAGGGGTCGTCTGTGTGCAGGGGGATGATGTGTGTGCAACGGATGAAAATTGTCCATTTAGACCTGAAGAGTGCCAACTGTCTCGTGGACAAGCACTGGGCAGTCAAGATATGTGATTTTGGGTTGTCACGTATTGTCACAGGCTCCACAGTGTCCAACTATGCTGCAGTTGGCACACCTGAGTGGACAGCGCCTGAGCTCTTGCGCAATGAGCCAGTTAGTGAAAAATGTGATGTTTTCAGCCTTGGGGTCATTATCTGGGAACTGTCCACACTGAAGCGTCCTTGGGAAGGTCTCCAACCTGCACAAGTAAGCAACCTGGCTTCACCCTCCTGGCATGGACCTGGCATGTTCTGTAAGAACTTTTATCAGCACACCTGCTCCGTTCCTGCTAGCTCTCTTGCCCACTGTCCCTTTTCTGCATGTTCAGAAATTCTTGTTTCTTCTGGTGAAGACAAAACCATTTCTCTTACCTTCCATGAATTTTCTGTTGTCTGGAATGGGTGGTACAGGTTGCTCTTGCTGTGGCTCAACACCGGGCACGACTGGAGATACCAGAGGGTCTTATTGGCAGACTGATTGCCGGTAACCTTTTTGCTTGCCTTGAATCTTGAAGCAGGATTGGTTGCTGGCTCTAGCCTCGCATGAAAAAGGGCTTTTGGGCTCATCTCAGGATCTTCTTTGTGGTTTGACTAAATTTTCCTCACTGATTGATTGTACCTCTAGAGCCTGATTCAATCAGGAGGCAGGCAATTTGCAGTTGAGGTTGGAGTTATGATGAAACTTTTGCTGAAAATGTGCAGATTGCTGGGAGGAAAACCCAGCTTCTCGGCCAAGCTATGAAGAGATCTTAACACGCCTTCATGAATGTGAGTTCCTACAGAGTTAACAATTTGTGAAGCAAACAGGTCAAACTTAGAATCCAGCTGATGATGACACATTGTTTGACATCACAGTTACTTCTTCTGTGACAGTTTTTCCCCCAGTCAATGTGTTTGTATTGCTTTTGATCTCTGTTCGAAACTGGAGAGAGTGCAAGCATTACCTTGTATCATAGACCGAGAGCTAGTCTGGTGATTCTTATATTCAGTTCATGTCGTGGTTGGGTGGAAAGAAATCTGTGACATCACCCTCCATGTGATTGGTTGAGAGGACTCAATTTTTGACTCTGCTAAAGACCACAACTGTATCTGTATACTACACCAGTTGGTGGCTAGACTAAGGTAGCATGTTAATGTATGGGCTTGGCTGGGAGTGTGCTAAGAGTTTGGGCTCCTTTGAGGAAATTTCAAGAGACAGATTCTTTTCATTTGGTGTCTTTTTCCAAAGTTTTGTATGCTGGCTACTGAATGAAGTGTCATCATATAGCTGTAGTAAGCTATTTTCAGTAGGTGATGGAGGATGAAAAGGAAGCTTGTAGACTCAAATTCAACATTGAACCTGGACGACTAGCCAGACCAGAGTAGCTACTGCCTCATCCTATATGCCAAGCCCAAGAATGCATATCCATGTTGTGTTGATAATTGCTCATGAAATGCAGCAATTTCTGGATGCTGCTTCAATGTAGCCTGAAGTATCATTGCACATGTATATGGAGTGTGTGTGAGCATTGCCTGATTGAGAGGTAACTAAATCAATCTGTCAATTGTACCTTGATGATGAGGATGGCCTATTTGATACACAACCAAAACCCTTTTGGAAGTCAAATCAGCAATTCAAATCTTGCTTCTCTAGATCTTCCAGGTCTTGGCTTAACTGCTTCACATAGATAAAAAGTTTGGATGGATAAACACATTGGGGAGCTTCGGATCTGTCCGGGATGGGGATGAGATTATGGGCTGACCTTTCTTCCCTTATTCCCACTAGGTCTCAGAAGTGCTCTGCACTACCAGCAAGGATGGAATTTTTTTGGAAATTAAGTTCCATTTGAATGAAATTATTGAATGACATTGCATTTAAGTTAAAATAGAATTCAAATTTGGTTCATTTCAATCCAATTTAAATTGAGTTCAAATTCAATCAAGTTGAAGTGAAATTCCTAAGTTGAATTCCAATTAGATTGAATTCAATTGAAAAGAATGACATCCAAATTGATTAGAAAGTAATGAAAATTTGCTTCTCATGAAGAGAAATGGAATGCAAATTGATGCAAAAAGCACAGAAAGTTTGCTAATCATTTCCATCATTCATGAGTAGGGTGTCTAAAAATCAATAGTTATCAAAAGACACAGATTTGAGAAGAGACCTTTTCATCCCATTCTAAACAAATAAAACACCAAAATCTATTTTGGTAGGACAAAATTGTATGAAACCCTAGAGTCATTCCCCCTCAACCAGTTCCAATATGTACCCATTGTCACTCGAACTTATCTCCAAGACCCACCTGATCTATTTTGGTGGCATTCAGGAAAATACTATAGAAAAGAGGCTTTAGAAATTTCAATGACATAACATTGTCGTAGAACATGACATCTTCATGAAGACAAGCAATGCCAAGTACACTGGAGAGGGGGACAACTTGCTCAAATCAATATCAACTCATGCAAAAACAATCCCTATTTCAAGGGTAATCAGAATCAATGACTACAATTGATCACAACACTTTACACCCTGTCTGGTTTCAAGTGATTCACCTTCTCCTACTGAACTGCATATGCAACAAAAAATGGTCTCACCCAAGGGATTGAACCCCCTAGGAAAAAGTGATGCCTGATAACCAAGGAAAGAATCAGCTCAACAAAAGATTCAAAGCTTAAACAAGCTTGCCATGCCTTGCTGAGCATACCTCACAAATGTTATATACCCCTTGACATATACAAGGCCTGCAAACTGACAATGGAATGTATCTGTATGGTGCTACCACTGCCATGGGTGCAGAATCTAGAGCTCTATCAGAGAAAGCAACTCCCAATCCACTGGTTACCTCTCTACAACCAGTTCCTGAAACTGAATGCCCGTTGGCAAGTTCAACAATAATGTGTTACCCACTTTCAAATTTGGCACAGCCACTGCATCTCTGTGTCCATTTCCATCTGTCATACCCATGCTTTTTAGTCAGTCACATTAAGTATAGAAGACACAAAAAAGAATGAATAACATACATGAGATTGAGGTTCATAGCTTTAAGTCCATGTTACATGTGAATCTCCAGACTGAGACTCACCTTGTGAGGTTGCCAAACAGACAGTTTCTGAATTCTGTAGGAGCACACTGTGCCTTTGTCCAGCAACCTCCACTTCAACAAGAAGTAGTGGCCTGGTTTCAATTTTGACACGACCCACAATCACTGTGCGTGACCTCCCCTGGGCATCTACTGCTAGCACTTGGCTGCCAGTGCGCATCTCAGACAAATATGATGTGCTCCCATCTGCTATTGCTACATATGCATGTACTGGCCCCTGCTTTCACATCCCAGAAGAGTACCTGAATAAGCTAAGCACTTACTGGCTTCTCACCACTGCACCTTGACACTATACTCTCGATTTTGCCAACTTACCTACATGCTTTAATCTTGTTATTACTGCCTGATCAGCACAGCTTGAATTAGAAGAACATACCGCATTCACTCGAAATGGTTGGTGTGCTGCATTGTTGCTGTGCATACACTCAGAGTGTACCAAGAAGAGAGCTCTTTCATATGATCCAACCTGCACAGATGTTCCATCACATGTTAGCAATCTGTTCTTAACCGCTTAAATACTGCTCCACAATCCCAAGGAGGTCAAATCACTCATGTCACTGTTCTTGTAGAGGGTATCCAAGCCTGGTTGAAAAATATGAAATTTAAATCATTAGATGACACAAAGAAAAGCTAACCCACCAAAAGACCCTCGCCAGGGTTCAAGAGATTGCACAGATCTACACAGACACAATCTCCTGTCCCCACAGGCTCCACTTGTGTCACTGTAGCTTGCACCAGCTGTGGTCCCGCCTTTGAAACTCTCCTTCCATTTAGGTATGCCTGCAGAAGAATATCAGAATAATGAAGGGCAAGATGTGTCTATTTTCTGTGTCTCATCTTCCTCTCTTGCTTCAGAAAGCACCACAACGACTTTCTCCTAGTAGATAAAGCAAGATAGACTCCACAGCTCACGCACAGGGCTCTGCCTAATGTACCATAAAAGCAAAAACTTCTCTTGGATCATCTGTCTGCAAGACAATCCCATCTGTGCCTTTCTCCAAAGCCTCTAGATACACCTGCGCTTCACTCGAAGTGCTTGCAGTGGCATAGACAGTAGTGCTGTGGTGTTGAAATGCTGCCACCACTTTCTCAGCGGGTACAAACTGAACTCCCACAAACAGCCACACTCAAACCAGGTATGTACTCACTTTGCAAATATTGGAACCACAAGATGCTTGCATATCAGCTCTTGAGACTCAACAAACCCCTTCTATGACATAACAATCTCAAATGAATCTGCTGCAATCTGAGGGTCCTGCAGGAAAAGAATTGCACCTGCTGGGCAAGAACCTTAATCACAATCACCTCAGCCTGATATATAGAAGCAGGCAGAACATCTAGATGCTTGCAAGACGACACCTGGCCAAAACCTGCAACCTGCCTGTTTGCCGAATCCAGAAACTGCTCACCATCCAAATACAATGGCTTGATCTGGGCAATTGCTGCATCCAAACCAACCTTTCATACATACTAACACTCAAAAAACTACCCAAAACATACATATTACAGGAAAGGAATGAGGATTAGGTGTAGAGAGAAACATGTCCATTCTTCCACAAGGTGCTTGGTGTCACTAGTGAAAATGAATGTAGTCCAACCACTCTCCACTGAGGTAGTAAATACATCCTTGTTCTTGGTCCAGATCCATACAGTTTTCATGGTTGTTTGTGGTGATCCCAGTTGTCCACTTGCAGCTCTGTCAAGTGAGGATCTGATGAGTCCCCCTTTATTTACACTGAGCTGCATCATAGGACCTGTAGACCCATCAGTTTCCGGCAGCATTACATGTCTGTCTGCTGGTCACCTTCTTCTGGACTAGTCGCTTCCAAAATGTCAGAACATTTCCACTGATACAGATAATATGTCTACTCACTTTCTATGTGGAACTCTGTTAAATACTACTGTAGTGTCATAAGAACAAAGACTACCACAGTTAGGCTACCTGCCATAAGTGATGCATTCAACCCAAAACCAGGGCTGGAACAGTGATTCTTCCACAAGTTCTTCCAAATTCCAACATGGGATTGCAACTAGGCCCCCTGTTAGACGATTCTGTTGTCAAGTATCTTGGGACAAATAACAGCATCTGTAGGACCAAAAATGACTATGTGCCAACTAGAGAAAGATGCGCAGGAGGTTTGGTCAGAGGTGTAGGTTATGATACAGAACAGGGATAAGCAGTGAGAAAACTGCAGGTGTCCTAACAAATAGTAAGAGAGAGATAGGCCATAAAATCTGGAGAAATCTTCACAGGCATGAAAAATGACTAATCTTTTCAAGAAGCTTGAGCTGGATGTAAACATACCAGGATCACAGTTGGGGGATTGACCAATGCAATGCTTGTCTGAACTCTCCAAATTTTCCTGATACAACAACAGCCCAACTATTGGCTTCTGCACAGTGCTGACCTCAACCTCAACATGTGCAAATTTAAAGCGAGCATCTGAACCTTTTGAAGATTGTTTACTGTTGGTGCCAAACAATCCATCACTACTCACATGGATCTCAAAGCTTGATTGTGATGTGAATGAGCTGCGGGATGATCCAATCCCATCAATGTTGAGAGTGGCAGGTCCATAAGCATCATAAGACTCATTATTCTCCTCATTAAAGCTGGTAGAGCTGAGGGATGATCCACGGAGGGAGGAATCCATGCTGGGGATCTCTGATGGAGGTGGTTTGGGTGGCAAATAGCTGCGCTGGGTTGGTGGCAACTCTTTGCTGATTGCAAAGGACCGGATACTGTCAACTCCCCCACTGTTTCTCACTCGGGTCACAAAGCATGTCAAGTTGTCAACAAAGTACTTCCTGTCTTTCTTCATTGTCCTGCATTGTACATCCCCCTTTTGAGCATTCATCCTCCATTCAACTGTCTGATCTTTGCAAGACTGAATCTGAACTTACTGCTGATATTTTACCAGTGAACACAATAACTTGGTGGAACTCTGGACATGCCCATTAAGTCTAGACTGCCTGTTCCTTGGCCATTGAACTACATATATGCAACCACCATTTCACAATCACTTTTCCTGCAAAGAGAATAGAGAGGAAATACTACTCTCAACACTGCAACATTCACTGACAATTATAGAGGACAAATGGCATGGAATTGAAAATGCACACATATGTGGGTCAGCCATTAGCAAAAGAGACAGTAGAAGAACCTGTCAAGTACAACATGGTAAGCACCATAAGTTCTGGCTTCATCCACAGCCACTATCCTGGGGTGAACAGCTGCTCTCACCTCTATAACTGACTCAACCTGCATTCAAGACATTGACACTAAGTTCTTTAATTCCTTGTGAATAACATGCAACAGCAGGATCAAAAGAGGGTCAAACAACAAGAAGACCATTGTCCAGGATACATGATATCAGTAACAAGAAACTGGAAACTAAACATTGCTCTTGATAAAATCCTGCAGCTCAAAGGTGCAGATGATTCATCTAGAAACAGTCCCCACAAGCTCTCAACTGGGGCTACTACATGACACATAAACCCCTCCAATAGAAGGGACCCGCACTTGTCTAATTTGCATGGCTGGATCTGATGCATAAAAATCTGCATCATTATGATGTAAATCATCTCCTGATTTCCAGTGACAGGTCAAAGTGAGGACATGCCTTGGAGACATTGCACTCTGTGATTGCATGATGAAAGACCACATGATTAGAAAAGAGTGAAGAAGGAGAGAGAAAAGAGTGTTTTACCCCAGCCTTCTGACACAAAACATCAAAGTCTTGGATGTTCTGAAGCAGGAACCTCTTGTGGGCTAGCTCATTTTCCAGTATCTTGCGGTTTGCTCCAGTCCAGCTATTATCATCAACACGACACTTATATCCCACTAGAAAACAGACAGAGCACAGTAGCATGTTTAGTCACTAGACAGACTAAAGTTGCCAGCCTTCTCAACAAACTTCATACCTATGGATATCACTCAGCTTACCCAATGTATCCAGACTGGATGTATTGTGCTTTGACAAGCAAAGAAATAAATGCCCCTTAGTTCATGAGGGGCTTTGGTGTCAGTCTGTTATGAGGACTTGAAGATGAGAGCTCTGCCAAGTCCTACTACCTGCCAGCTTTTGTCTTTCATTTGCAAAGAATCCTTCTTGTAGGCTCATAGTGTAACCTTAGCTGCATTGTGGGACATTGCTAGGTGTTCAGAGAATATACCTTCAAAAAGATAGAAACCTATCCAAAATGATGATTTAAGTCAACCTGAATAGAATTGAGAGATGACCTAAAATAAAGGCTATAAAGATTTCAAACAATGTATCAGCAAAGAGGAGAAAGAGAATAGAGCCAAACCCTAAACAACACAAAATAAACTGAGTAGTGGTTCACTCAACAACACAGGAGGGGTTTGAAGATTAATGACAGTCACATGCATGTTCATTGACCTTCACTAGCAGCATCTTCAATAGTGACCAGCTACAACAACAATGTGAAGACCACAGACCAGGTTTTTTTGGGGGGGGGGGTTATATACATTTGCCATGATGCTTCCACAATGCTGGCTAGCTCAACAAAACATAAAAGAGGAGTAGCTGAGGAGATAACCAAGGAAAGGGGAACATAAAGAGAAGGAAAAAACAAGACAACCAAACAAGCAGAGAGAAAGATTGATCCAGATAAGAGCATACGACCACACCAAAAGGTCTGGGTACTATTCAGTTCATACTCAGGGTCTTTTGTTCAGCTTGTAATCGTCTTTGCTCGCTAATTACAGCTATATGTGTAGTTTGATGTTGTCAAGAACGAAGTGGTATGTGAAGGAACTTACAAGGATTTAGAATGTGAGAGATGATCCCGATGACTCTCAGAGTGTCCCCTTTGCGTACAACATGACCAAGAGCCCATTGGAGAGCACTTGTGCTGATGTCTTTGTTCACATCCAACACCACCAGCACAACGCCTTGTGTTTGCGCAACTTCAGCATTGTGCATCACCACATCTAAATTTCCTTCAAACGACATATTTTCCCCCCACCTCTTGCCGCTGTTTTCCCGACCCTAGCTTTTCCTGCTCCCTCAACAACCTCACTTGTCTACATAAAATGAATTCCCAAACCTTGCTCCTTATCCTACCATGATGACAAGAGCAAACCAGCTCTCAATGCCTGTGGAAGTAGCTAAGGATCAAACTCCTTTGCCACCATACGCATAACACACAGTACCTAATAAGCTTCAATTCTCTGCAAATCTCTTCTGGAAACATTCTGTTTATCCGTCCATAACAAGAGCCACACTCCTCAATAACACCTGACGCCTGGCAATGCCTGGCAATGGTAGTGACCGCTCATAATCCCCGTGCCACACGGATTTCCACGAGAGACAATAGGCAATTCGCACTCAAATTTTCTTGGCTTGCTCTTCTTCAACTACGCATCTATGAAGTGGTTGCATAGGACAAGAAATCTTCTTGTGGAGAAAAACAAAATGATTGAAGGTAGAAATTGAGGCCCTAAAACAAGAAGATAAAAGAAGATCGATGAGGACATTAGGGCTAAGTTTGTTGGGATTGTTGATCTCATTGCCAATCTAATTGTCAAGGGCTGATTGGACTACTAGGTACAAGTCAAGAGCACAAGGAGCTACTAGGGTAAGCAGGCCGGTCTTAGTACACTTAAAAGTACTCTGATGAAATTCCTGATCCCAATTGGGGTCGTTTGGCTTTGGGGTCTGAAGATACATTGTAGGGTTTCTCTTGGCACTTCTCTTGCCCGTTAGATTGCTCGCTCTACTTGATTAAGAGACACCCAAGATGTGGTTCCCCAAAGTAGAGAGGCCGTTGCCTTGTTTAAAAAAAATCTCCAAACATCTCACACCCTAACTTTCATCAATTTAACTTTAATGAATGCATACTCATTCCCTAGCCTTCTTGTCTTTCTTCCCTTGTTCAATGGGCAAGAGCTTGGGAATGCTTCCCACTCTCTCATTGCTCACAACTTTCGCTCCCTATCCTTCTTTGTCATGCTTGTCTTGGTGATTGTTGTAGTTGTGTACTTGCTCATCATTAGGTTCATCTTGTGTTTGTTGTAGCTTGAAGGTGTTCACCAAGGCAACTACTTGTTTAGCATGGTGGTCACATTGGTTTTTTGTTGTAATGGTTGCGTTGGTTTTCATTGCAATGGTCACCTTCATTTTCATTGCCTTTTGTCATCCCCTTTTCATTGTTGTGGTTGTTTTGGTCTTCATTACAACTACCTTGCAACTAAAAACCACCCCATCACCCCCTCTTTGTCATTGTGGTCACCTTTGTCTTTGTTGTAAGTACCTTTTCATGTTTGCAAGAACTCACCCTATTCATCATGATGGGCACCTTGATATTCATTGTAGCTAGCTTGTAAATAAGAACCACCCAATGAATCTCACCCAATGAATCTCAGTGGCAATGAAATCTATTTTTTTTTGTCTACCATCCTAGTTGGTAATATATTCCCAAAAATTAATTGCAACCCTTACAGGGTACAAAACCATTCCATGCATCATAAGATGTAAAATGCGTAACCACTATGATGTAAATTGTTGATTTGTTGGGGTTTAACCAAGCCCAAAACATAGAATAAAAATAAACACAAAATCATGTGCCAAAAAAACTTGCATAAAACACAAAAAAAATAAAATGCAAAATAAAAAACATTCTATGTTCTTGAATTTCAAATCACTCACAATTTGAAATTATATCCCAAACATCAAATAACTTGAATCATGTTCATACTTAATTTAATTTCAAATTAAAATTTTAAAAAATATGTTAACCCAACTTATTAAATAAATTGTGATTTAATCAAAAAATTAAAATAACACTCTTGACAAATTTAATAAAATTTGAATTCCATATGTGCTTGAATTAAATTTAGAATTTTTAATTCAATTCAAATTAAATTAAATTAAATTTTAATTCAATTCAAGTTGCATGCAATGCCATTCAGTATTTTCATTCGAATGAAATTTAATTGTCACCATTTTTTTTTTGGGTGTCCATTGATTATTAGTAGTA
>Ga0209611_10001921_pt1 | contig 36218 bp, 28 predicted proteins | sample S1TSphgellanicum_3_FD_187693 | JGI IMG/M metagenome (GOLD analysis project Ga0209611, IMG submission 187693) | Host-associated microbial communities from peat moss isolated from Minnesota, USA - S1T2_Fc - Sphagnum magellanicum MG (SPAdes) (version 2) | ecosystem: Host-associated > Plants > Peat...
AAGAGCAATGCAACGAACAGTAAAGAAAGACAGTGATGTTGCAATTGAAGCTAGGTAAAAAATTAGCCAAAAACCCCACAAGATTAAGGTCATGGTAGGGGGTGACATAGATGGAGGATGTACTAGTAAAAATGTTTGAAATGAGTAAGTGCAAACTTTTATTCCCTTCATATTCAATAGTAACATCTTACAATGGGATGGCCATAATCTAAAGACTTTAGAGAAATTGAAAAAATATATATATAAAGGCTTTGAGTATGGAAATAATGAATTATCTATTGTCAGATTTTAAAATGTTGTAAAAAGATGGTTGAAAACTAAAAGGAGCAAGTTAAAAGCTAAATTCATGGGAGGACAATGGGATTGCCCAATCAACATTGAACCTACTCACTAGGAAAAATTGAAGGTGTATTGGTTTAAACAAGAAACAGGGAGGAAGGCAAAACAAATGATGAATGCCAGGAGCAAGGTCAAAATCTTAACAAATGTGGGATAATTGGGCAAAACTAGGAAGGAAGCCCAGCTAGTGAGAAAACCTTAAAAGACTATTAATATTACTTGTTACAATATTTTTATTTAATTTTGTTACATTATTGCTATTGAATTTCATGTTGCAAATTTTTGTTCATTTTGTGATGCAGAAGAAAAAAAGGTAAAGGGTTCCAAATTCTTTAGAGAGTGCCAAAATATTGTCACCCTTTTTGGACCTCACCCTTTTTGTACTCCTTTACATAGTCCTATTTGACCATGTAAAGACACAAAATGGATGAAATTGATGGAATCTAGAATTTTAATGGTTTAAAATATGGTACTTATAATAATTTGATACATTTTGATTCATTAATATTGATGGGGATCAAAATATAGGACAAAAAAGGACTCCATTAAAGACTAGGTCTTTTTTGTCATTAGTGATACACCTAAAAGAATTTGGACCCAAAGTAGCCCCAATTTAATAGAACTTGCAAAAGAATTACAAGGATATTAGCATATTGGTTCTAGATCAGTGAGTTTTCTTCTTTTTTTTAGAAACTTTTATGGGCATTTAATTTCATGTTGGTGGATGTTTCCTTGATAACATTAAACCTAAAACTCTTATATCAATAATGTTGGTATGTACATTTATAAGGTTTTGACTATATCAAGTTTATGAGTATTATGTGGAAAATAGGGCATATTAAATAGAATGTCAACTTGAATTACAACAATGGAAATTCAACAAAATTTGCCCAAGATGTTAAAGTGTTTGAAGTGTTGGTTAGTATGTAGAATTGGACACAAGTTTTAGTTGATTTGAAATCCATGTTTTTTAAATTCATGGCAAAAATGAAAGACACTGTTAACATTACTCCATCAAAACCTAAATCTAGTTGTGAAAATCAACAAAAAGAACTTAGAGCTCAAACAAACATGCCCACCTTGCAACCTTCAAATCATGTGGAAACCTCACTAGTAGGTAATGGGAGTGAAAGTTAACATTCTCCTTCCAAGGGAAAAAATATTGTCCATTCCAAAGATGGATCAAGGATTCCAAATTTATATGGCCAAGACATTGTTACTTTGCAACAAAAGTAGTCACTAGAACAAAGAGAAGTCTCCACAAGAAAGGACAAACTATTGTTTCACCCAAGGTTTTTTTAGAATGTTGTTTTGATTTTTAAGGTTTTCTTCATACTTTTCAATTTCATTCCTAACACTTCTTGCAATTTGTTTCTTGATTATGTAGGGTATTGTGTGTTGAACGTGGAATTTTGGATTTGTTTACAACTGTCGGTTGGGAAGGAGTTGAGGGGAAGGGTAATTGCACCTATGAGAAACAACAATGAAAAGCCAGAATCACATCAAGCAAGCACTTGAGAACACATGTTACTAAAAATGCTCTATCATTTTTTTCAAAAGAGTAATTAGTCCTTGTTTATTCATTTGTGCATACACAAATTTCACATTTTTAAAATGGCTCCAATGTTGTTGTATGTATCTTGTCTTGTCCAATGTGTAGGACAAGTTGTCACATTGTTGAATCCTAAAAACCTAAGGCAAAAAGGTTGCATCTTGCAAAATAAGTGGCTTGTGGGGCTTGGACAAGTTTCATGGTTGTACCATCCTAGATTTTTGGTTCAAAGTTGATGTTGTTGTTCATATGCATGAAGTTCCTCTTATGCATCTGCACAATGCAAATGACCAATATGTGGTGGAACATGTGGAAGGGGCTTGTACACTATGGAATTGGAAGTTTGTGAAACTTGTAGGTTGATGAACAATGTTTTTAAACATGTAGCAAATTTTACAATGTTTTTTTGGGGAAAATGATCAAACAATGGAATTCAACTTCTTTTGTTCTTACCAACTTTGAAATGTACTGAATGTTTTTAGCCATTGGGTAGGTTGTCCATATATACATGATGTCTTTGTATTTTTTACAACATCGTATATATGTTTAGTTGCACATGCAACAAAAGTAGTCACATTATAGTTGCATAAGGTGCGTATGCTACCTAATAGTTACATGTATAGATTATTTAATAGTACATATGTAACTATATGTATATAACTACCTATTAAATACCTACCTAACTACTTACCTATTATATACTTACATACGACCACTTACTTTGTACTTACATATGGTTGCAATCACATTAACACGAACCACAACAAGTGTAACACATGCTTAATTTTTCATGTTTAGAAGTGATAATTTAATTTGGTATTGAAAATATAACATTTTTTTATGTAATAAGGTTCATAATATATCATTGGAACATGTGAATTAATTTGAAAAATATCCGATGAATAAAATGCTTTTAAAACATTCATTGGGCATTATAATACGTGTTTTTCAACACTAAAAGGATTTATAAATAGATTTCAAAATTTTTTTAAATTACATATATTTTGAATTTTTTAACATAAACCTTGACATAATAATACAAATAAAAATTTTAAAATTTTTGAAGAATTTTTTAAATAATTTTTAAAGACTAATCTAAAATATTCCCCAAAAAGTAGTCACAAAAGCAGGCAGGTGTGGGTCATGTTATCCCATTTGCACCCGTATGTACCACCTACATACCTATCTACCTACCTACCTACCTACCTATTTACTAACTACCTACATACATATATACTTACATACCCATTAACTACCTAATAGGTTATTTAATTATAAATAATTATTTAAAATCTATCTAAATACATATTTTAAATAAATAATTACGTAGAAGTTATTTAAATATGTATTTAAAATAAATTTTATCTAAATAAGTGCCAAGTGGGTAAAATCATAGTCAAAGGACACATGGGCACCAAGGTAAAAGTCTTTTCCCAAGGATTACACATGACACATGTCATTCCTGCATTGGTGTATAATTTTTAAAAATTTATTTTAAATACCCCATCTAGCACTACATTTTATATATAAATACATTTTGACTACAAATTGATTTTATATCATGTATATTATGCATTCATGCCCTCTATCACATATATATGAACAACTTTTGTTAAAACCACACTTTCAAAATCCATAATTATCAAGGTCGAAAATATTTTTGAACCAAATGTGCTCAAATGGATTATAAAAACAATTTTTATTCAATTCAGATCCTTTTGCCTTTCTAATCATCAATGTTAAAATCATGTCCAATTTCCAAAAGGAATGGTGCACATTTGGTAGAAAAAAAGGACGTTTGAAAAAAACAAGGATTGTCCACTCTCAAGGTTGGAGTGCTTTGAACATGCAAAAACATTTTTGATTTGTGTCAAGCTTTGAGCATGTAAACTTTGCAATTAATGGAAAATATTCCAAAAAAAATTATGATAATCCAAACTATTATGCTTCCCTTGTGATCTTTCAAACATATAAAAATGCAATTTTAAGGAATGTCCATTCACTTAGGTGGCTCCTTCACTACTAGTGGGTGTAATTCACTAATCCCCATTTAGTAGACCAGTGAATTCATTCATAATCCAATGAAATCACTTGGTGTACAGGGACACCTTATGTTATAATGCTTTAACTATGATTTTACCTTAGTAAAAATTTATGTTATTTAGTAGGTAAGCTAAGTAATAATATGTGTTAAGGTATAAATACAATTAGGCTACAACTATGCAATTAAACTGCAACTAAAATTTTATCCCATATTGTTTATCTTCCTTTTTAAGTTTACAAACTATATAAGTAGGTTGGTTTGGTGTAGTAAACACATTCAATATTTTCAATTGCCATATGGGAGGAGCTAATCACATAGGCTCCACCCAAAAGGTTAAACTTAAAATAAAATAATATTTTGTTGTAAGAGTTTTAGACCTATACCTACTTACCTACCTAGGCTAAACCTATGGCTAAGTGGCCTAGGCTTAACCTAGGTGCCACCTAGCCAATTATAAATGGCCTAGCCCAAAATTAGGCTAGGTACCTTAGGCACCTAACTAGGCTAAGTGGTTTAACCTAGGTGCCACGTGGCTTATCATAAATGGTCCAACCTTAAACTAACCTTAAATGATTATAGGGTAATCTTAAGTTGTCATGTGGCACAATCTAATTGCTTTAATCAGATGGTTATATATATATATATACTTGTTTGGCAAAATATTTCAAAAAAATAAAATGATGCCACATGTCACATTCTTAAGCTACCACGTGTGAACATATTGGTGTGCACTATAATCGCAAGTGTAGTCATAGGAACTCATCCTTGGATATGAATAAAATCTCCATACTTGTATTTTACAAAAAAATATTTCATCCGTCGTCTATGACTAGTGGTTGTTTTCAACCTGTCATTTTTACTATGCTGATTTTTACTTGCAAGTGTCACTTGCAAATATAATTTAGTTGCAGACGATGTTTTTTCTACTAATAGATGAAAGCACAATAAAGTGTACAACTAAAAATACTTGCAAGTTTACTTGTCAAGTGAACAAAAAGTGACCAAAACCCATCACAAAATTGTTATACATTTAATCTTTTTAATTAAATGATAAATAACAAAATACTTCATTATTATGCATTAATCTTTAAATTTTACATTGTAAAAATAGGTTTCAAGTAGACTTTTTTAAATGCAAGTAGCTTTTAAAACTTACTTTTTGCAATGTAACATTTGATTCAAGTATGTGTCAAGTATATTCTACCAAAAAGAAAGGAGATTTGTTTTTTGATGAGGCCCTTGAATATACAATGATATTTGTGTTATAACTTCATACATACATGTATATTTCAATAAAGTTTCTAATGAAAAAGTAAGTTTGAACACCATATTGACCAATCAATTTCAAACCTACTTATTCCCTACTTTTATTATTCCAAAGTTTTTTCAAAAATTTAATTGATTTACAATAAACCCATTTGAAGGCTCAATATTTTCAACTTTCTTTTGTTTTTGTGAAAAACTACTTATTTTATAACTTGATATTTTTTCAGCAACTTTCTTTGTATATTTTACCATGCTTTCACCCTAGTGTTATTGCTAGAAAACAATAAATTGGACCTAATCATGTACCTTGCACTCCATTTGCAAAAGCTATGTTTTCCATTTGACTAAAAGTGAAGGAGCTATATGCAAGGTGGTTGTAAGCATACATGGGCCCAATAAATTATAATCTTGAATGGTTGCATTTTGTAGTTGTTTCTTAGGCATTCATGCAAAATAAATGTTTCTTCAAATCTTTTGAAATTGTGTCCACAATCCCAGTGCCCATAAAATTGATCACACCCACATCTTATGAGTATTTTTGTTAACAACATCAAAGTTCATACTTTGCATTTGACAAATTTAGCTAGCATTTCACACTTACCTTGAGTGTTTGTTGGCCCTTCCTTGTAAGGCAAGGATATTATGTTGAGAATCATTATAGAATATAATAGCTTCAAGGGTTTTTGCCCCCTAGAAACTAGGTCAAATGATTGGATGTAAAAAATTCACATTCATCTTTTGACAATTTGTTTTTCTTTGCCATCTCCTCAAATGTGCACCCAACCCCAAGTGACTTGGTCACCAATCCATAATCCAGAATATTAAATATGAAATTATTCTTTTAAAAAATGGTTATCACACCCATCATAAGCAAAAATTCATGTTATTCTTTCAAAATATGACAATTTGATTGAAAACATTCAAATACACATGTCATGACTCTTTTTTTTTTGGTTTGAAAATTTGCACAAATGTGAAAGAAATATGAAAAGGAAATATTTGATCATTTTTTTTGAAAAAAAAATCATTAGATTTGCAAAAAAATTGAAAATCACGTTGGAACATTTCCCTATCAATTTTGGTTAGGTAACAATTTTTTAAATGTTTAAATAGGTTCCTAAAACATGCCATCATTTAATGTAAGATCCATTTTAACTTTTTCATGGGTGGTTGCAAAGCAGGGTGGTTTATTTTTTGTGTCACAATCAAGTTTTTTGTAAAGTGGCGTGCATTTACATGTTATTACCATGGCATAAAAACAATTGTTTTCCAAATTTGTGGCTAGATTTAGATTGTTAACTTGAAGAAGAAAATATCTATAAAAAAATTGTAACATATATACACAAAATATATAGTAATGGACTTTTGATGACCTAAAAATTACCCATATTTTCATAAGTCCATATCATAATCATTTTTTGGTGAATTTGAATTTTTATTTTCTTAACATATACATTAAATATTTGTTTGGAATGTTTATTTTAACCCAATAATATGTGATTTTAATCATGATTATAAGACTTTTAGTCTCATATGACTATGATATTATGACTACATGACTAGTAATCATGAAAGGTAGCTAGGTTAAATACGTACATGGGTAGGTTAAGTAAGTCAGGCTAAGTAAATAGGCTAAATCAAAAGGTTAAAAAAACTAAGCAGACTTTACATAAGCTTATATTGACAATTTAAACCCCTATTAAACCTTACATATAAACTTAGGTGGATTTAAATTCTTATTAATAAGTAACATTTACATAGGCATAAGTAAATATTTTAATATGAATTAATTTAAACCTAATTCAGTTTGATTTAATTTAATTTAATCTAATCCTAGTGTAACCTAATTTAACCTACTTAAGGTTAATTTGCCCCAAGTAGCCTAGTTTATTTCAAATAACCTTATTTATTCTAATTAATCCTATTTTAGTTTAATGTACCATACTTTAACATATATAACTTAAAATTTTGTTCAATGTCAAATGTATCAACTTTAGCAACCTTTAAATATCACCAAGTTTAGCCAACCACATTTAGATTAAACACCTCAATTTAGCCTTATTTTAACCTTAATTCAACCAAAATCCTTTTAAAACTTTATTAAACAAATTTAAATATAGTTTAACCAAATTTATTCAAATTTAACCAAGTTTAATTAGGTTTAACCTAATTAGTTTAATGTAACTTGATTTCACCAATTTTAACTTAGTTTAATTTAACTATCCAAGTTTAGCCTAGTTAATTCAAATTTATCCAAATAGATAACCAATTTTAACTATTTTTTTAAAGTTTAGCAAAATTTATTAAATTTCAGCAATAATTAACCAAATTTAATTTTAAAAATTCTAGTTTCAACCAAATTTAGCCAAAATAATTTAGTTAGTTAAATTTATATTTGATTCAACAAGCTTAAAAAAGTTTCACCCAAGTTTATGAAAATATACGAAAATTTATCCTAATTTAACCAAAATAACCTATTTTAACCTCATTTTTTAAAACCAAAATTAACCAACTTTAGCTTTAATTATGCTAAGTTTAATCAAAATATTCTAATTTTTAAAAAAAAAACTTTGTTTCACCAAAATAACATAGTTCAACAAATTTATATTATTTTAATCAAATTTAACAAAGTTGTATCTTATTTATCCATGGGTTTAAGCTTCAACATATTAAATTTATAAAATGGCCTATTAAAAAATATGATTAAAGAAAACCAATTAATTTTTAAATTTTAATTTTATTACAAAACATTTGTTATATATTATTATTATTATTATATATAACATATTTCAATAAATATTTATATACATATTAAATGTGTAGATTTCAATAATTATGATATAATTAATTTTTAAATATTTGTATATAAAGTATAAATATTGAATATATATATATCATAATATATGTATTATATATAGATATTATGCATAATATGTCTATAATAATATATTTTATGCATAGTAATATTCACATACATGTATCCGTAGATTAATAAATTATGTGTAAAATATGTTATGTGTATATAATCGAGGTTTTTTTTTTGTGGCAAATTTTCACCACCTAACGACAAAAAAAAAAGGGTTGGTGAATCCAACAAAAGGAGTTTTGATAATTGAAAAAAAATAAATTCCATATGTCAAGAAAAAAAAGTTAGAAGTTGCCAAATTTAGACAATGTGGTCCATTAAGTCACCAAACCTAGACTAGATTCCAAAAAAAATCTACTAGTCCACCAAGACAATCACCATTTATTGTTAATTAATGTTGAGGATCCTCACTAGTACACCTTCTTAAAGAATTTGAAAACAAAAAGCCTTGTGTATAGTATGGTACATAATATATATAAATATAAATATATTATATTATATTATATTTCGTATTTCACAATTAAAAAATAAATTAAAATTAATCTAGGTTTTACATTTAAAGTATACATTTATTTATTGAATTTTATCATGTATTGAAACATTATGGATATGTTAAAAATTTTGAAATTCAAAAGTGATTTTCTTCATTCAAAATTTTGTTGTTTGAAGTTGGTGCACATATGTAGATTATGTTTCAAAGTTTAATAATCCATATTCAAATTTTCATTTGAGTAAATATTGAAAAGGAAATTATATTTTAAACTTTGTATTTTTTAACAATCATACATTGAAAGATGATAAATCTAATGTGAGTACATAGCTCTTCTAATGTGGTAGGTGGATGGCAAAGCCCTTGGACAATTTTGAAAAGGTCCAAGGATCAAAACTTGATTTTAACATGCTAACCAGTCATATGTACAATGAATGTGAATAATTTAGAATAAAATTAAAAGAATAATTGTTTTATATAATCAATATGCGAAGAGATATTTAAATATTAATGTGAAATTTTAAATATATAATACATTATTATATTATATACATAAATATATACAATATATATAATATATTGTATATATTGTAGTCATGGATGTAGTCATATATCCATCCTTTTGGTGTAGTACGCTCATACTAAAAAATTGCAAAAGCAGAATTAATTAATGTAGATAAAAAAATTTCATATCACATTACAAATATCCTTTTTAAAGTCATCAAAGTTTTAATTCATTATATTCTATTATCATTTTGGGTTTATGTTCTTAAAACACAATCATGAGGCCGACACCTTATTTTTAAAGATGTTATTGTCAAACCTAATTTGGATAATATATTGAATTCATAATTAGGATATACAAAACTTAAATGTGTTTGTACATCTCCAAATTATTTACACCACTTTAAAGAAATGGTTTTGCAATGATTCATCAACTTGCACCCCCAAGGCTTTTTGTCACTTTCACAAGTGCTGAAAACAAATGGATATATTTAGTAGAAACATTTCATGAACTAAAAAAGTTTCATGATATAAATAATACAAATATTTAACATGAAGATGAAAACATTCTTGAACCTATTAAAGGAGATCTAGTAACTTTTGCACTATACTATGACCATAGAATGAAATGCTTTCACGAGTTATTACAATCAAGAAATACATTATTTGGACAAGAACAAAATTATATTTTTCTAACAAAGCTTCAAGCTTGAGAAAGTGAATATGATCATGAACTCTTATGGATAGAAGATGCACCAATACGTGCAATCAATAGTAATGATGAAATTCAACCGTTTCTTGATAAATATATAACTTGTGACAAATTTTTATTGCCTAACAATTTTTGTGTTCAAAAGCCAACTTCACCACCATAAACAAACTTGTCATAAAAAAAACTTCTTGTAGGTTTCATTTTCCATTACCACCATTTAGTAGTGCACAAATATTAATTATATTATTAGATCAAGAAAAAAAATACAATTTAAAAAAAAAATTATTTTTAACATATTAAATGAAATGGACATGGGATAAGACATATCATCTGATGACTTTCTAAACATATTACAGATGGATAAACATACTTACATAAATTTAGCTTTGATATCTAGATTACAAAAACCAACAATATTTGATTACCATATTATTTTTGAAAGATATACATGCAAATGCATACGAAAGATTTGTGGATAAAATTTAATAGGAAAATATTCATATGAGATCCATATGTTGTAACAAGTTATTGCACATCTTATCTAACCAAAATAAACAAAAATGTTACACCAAAATTACACGCCATGCTTGAAAATTATAAAGTAGAAAAAACAAAAGCTTCTGAATGCATTCAACAAATGGGTAATACTTTTTTAAATGCTCAACAAATGTTGGCACAATTGGGTGAGTGAAAGGTATAGTGGACTAATGTTACACTCCAAATTACCATTATTTTAATCCAAAACATTTAAGGTATTTTTTGTGGGTTAGAGTGAATTACAAAGATTTTCCATTGGCTTTTTAAACATTTTTTCCATTTAATCTAAAGCCCATTTAGAAGTCCCTTTTTTTAACACATGCACAAGAATAATCCAAAAGCTTTTTTTTCAAATATTTATGGGCTTTTGAAAAAACCATATTTTTTAGCTTGTTTAAAAGTCCATAGGTAGAATCTTACAAGTGCTATCATGCAAAACATTTCAAACCTAGTTTTTTTAACATGTCATTTAACCAAAATCAAGTCCATAACCAACACATCATAAATGATTGGACCATTTCAAAGTCCATATAAAAAGTTGTTGTCAAGATTACAATATTAATGTTTGACTTTGAAAGTCCATATTTCTTGTGTTTTTTTTATTATGAAAATGTAATAAATTGAATATATACATATTCAAGCTAGTATCCTTAAACTAAATCCTTATAGAAAAAAAATGGTCAATAATATGATAAACACTTTATAATTTTTTTCAAAAAGTCCAAAAATTGGTCAAGTGTAATGTGTATTCACCTAGTTGGTTGTTCATTTAATAATTTCATTACCATTACACCATGCATCAAGATCATTCCAATCTATTAATACATCCCCAGAAGACAAAACAAAATTTCATTTTGAAACCTCATCACATGTTGAAAAAATTGTCATTAACTACCACATGTATACAATGTTTGTCAATGATCAACTAATATATCAATCAACCTACTATCTCATATTTCACTTGTTAAATTTGTTGCAAATTATGATATTAAAACCTTTTAAAAATACAAAAATTCAAATGTTGTTCATTGGGTTGGTTTCAATAAACACAAGGATCCTCAAAACCATTGTAGAGAATTATTATTATTATTTTCTCACATTTTGTAGTGATTGAAATGTCACAAAAGAAAACATATTCAACTTGGCATGATACTTAGAAAACAAAAGAAATGTCCTTTCAAATTGTTCAAAGTAAATTCATGAATACATTTAGTATTAACATTACAAGCATTACAAATGTTGATTGGGATGAAATAAAGTTGAAAATTAACAAATTGGTTATTAAAAACAATGACACATTATGAATGGAAATTTTTCCAAATCATGAAAACCATATCAATTTTTCAAACAAAGAAACACATATTTTATATTAAATGTCATCAAACCAAATTTTCATGGTGTGGGAAAAATATGACATATATTTAAAATTTCATGTGAATCAAAAAACAAATAGTAACCAATTTTCAATTAATTCAATATTGTCATAGATGGGTGAAATCATAGTCAAAGGAGCCAAGGGCACCAAGGTAAAAGTCCTTTTCCAAGGATTGCACATGACATGTGTCATTCCTGTGTTGGTTTATAATTTAAAATTCTTTATTTTAGATACCCCATTTAGCACTGCATTTTAGATATAAATACATTTTGATTACAAATTGATTTTACATCATATGTATTATGTATTCATGCCCTCTATCACATATATATGAACAACTTTTGACTAAAATCACATTTTCAAAATCCATAATTTTTAAGGTCAAAAACATTTTTGAATCAAATGTGCTCAAATGGGTTAAAAAACAATTTTCATCAATGCAAGTCCTTTTGCCCTTCTAATAATCAATATTGAAATATTTTCCAATTTTCAAAAGGAATGGTGCACATTTGGTAGAAAAAAAAAACATTTGAAAAAAACAAAGACTATCCACTTTTAAGGTTTGGATGCTTTGAATATGCAAAAACATTTTTGATTTGTGCCAAACTTTGCAATTAATGGAAAATATTCCGAAAACATTTATGACAATCAAATTATTATGCTTCCCTTGTGATCTTCCAAACATACAAAAATGCAGTTTCAAGGAGTGTCCACTTACTTGGGTGGCTCCTTTGACTCTAATTTTACCCATCAATGTAAATTTGCTTTGACCTTTCAAGAAAGCATAATAATTCATGATTCATAATTAAAACATATATAAAACCATTTTAACATGTTAATTAGGAAGTGCAAAAGTTTATTAGATTGAACATAACACTATGAAAAAAAAGGGTGTTTTGTAACTGGTTTTATAACTCAATCAATGAGTTGCACTGGACACTTGCAATTCACTATATTTATACCTTGTGAGTGCTAACGAATAAGTTGCATGAATTGAAGAGTTGCAACTCACCATATATAAAATGCAATTCATTGCAAGTCAATTACAACTATGTTTCAACAATTCATTTTCAATTGTTATGCAACTCCATTATAACTACACCCATGATGTCATACTAATGTCATTAATTGTCATCCTTCTACTAAAATCTAAAATGTGGCACTACAAATTTTTTTGGACATAATTGTTTTTTCAAAATATCGATCTCCATTGTCCATTATGATTATTAATGACGGTCTAAGATTGTGATACATGACATAATTGAAAATTGCCACATGACATATTAAATGTATTTTGAAAAATAAACTAAATATAAACATATATTTTAATAACTAGGTAAGTCGTACATAACCATAGGTAGGTAGGTTAGTAGGTTTTAAAACCTACATACCTACATATTTACCTAGGACCTACCAACCTACCTACATGGGTAGGTAGAAAAGTAGGTAAAAACATAAGAGTATGTGAACTATAAAATAACTATGATTTTATTTTTTAATTTCATGTTTTGCCTTTAGGTTAAGCTTTTTTGAGTTCATCCCAAAATGGCACATGTATTTTAATGTGAGAACATAAAAGAACAATTTTTTATATAGTTTGTAAAATGGGATTCAAAAACAACATATGGGTTAAATCTTTTAATTGTTCCTTAATTGGAAATTGAATTGCAACTATAAAGTAAATCGACCAATGATCGAACATTTAAGCATTCAAGGCAACCAAATCCAAGGGGAAGGTTCCATTGTTTCTAGTGTTCTAATAAAATTTGAACCCCACCTATTGGTGCATTTAGCACATTAAAAATCATCAAAAATGGAATAGAATTGAGAAAGTTATGGCCCCCCAAAGCAAAGCATGTCAAGAATTTTTTAAAAAACCATTGAATGCTATGAAGGCCAGTTCCTAAACAACCAAAAAACATTTAGTTAGTTGTTACGTTACTATTAGAGTTCAAAGATTATTTGTGGAACTTCAAATGGCCCTCCTATAACACTTTAAATCATTTTAAATGAATTTTTAAAAAAATAATGAGGTTTGAAAGTCAGAGGGGTCAAAAGAAAAAAATTAAAAAGAAAAAAAATCGCATTTTGTAAATTGGAAAACTTTTTTTTTTCTTATTATTTTTTCATTAACCCTTTTCCTTTGCACTTCAAAGATGATTTCTAAAGCTTGAAGTAATGTTCCCATAACATTTTAAATCATTCCAAAATGCACATATGATGAAGATATAAATAACTGATGAATATATATCCTTAGTAAGTTATAAGTAGTTGTATTATAATCATAACATAGTTGAACAATAATATTTTAGTAGTGCTGCACTAATGGATGTACTAATCGTATCAATGGGAATCATAATTGAAATTTGTTGCCAATGTATCCCATAATCAATGATGGAAATGTGAATATGTGACATGATCGCATGTATGTACATTATACATTAGTTGCAACATGGTTGTTATTTTAGTGCCACATTTATAACAATTTAAAAATAATTGTCACATGTAATTACAATGCAATTCTTGAAAAAATTAAACATGGTTGATTACATATGTATGTACGATGTGTATAAATTATTGTATAGAAGACCCATTTTCAATTCACTTGCAATTATAATACAATTAATTGATTTTTTAATGTGAAAATTTATTTATTAATACACCTTATTTCTATGGGGATACTTGCACAGTAACTATAATACCTAAAAGATAATTACACAATAGTTGTATATAAGTTGTTTTTTGAATTTTAATTAGAGGGTAATGTGGTTTTGACAAATGCAATTTCTCATAGTGTAAATCAATGTATTTTGTATTCTAACTATCAAACCATGTATCTTGCTTTTGGTTCAGTAACAAAAAAAAAGATGTTACATGTTAAAGATTCATAATTTTGTTTCTTTCACTATATGAGTAGGAAATGAAGCCGAAGAAACATCAATCACATTAATAATTGATTTTTTTTCTTGCATTTAAAACCATATATATGGCAAGGCCATCATGTGAAACACACCTTGTTTTGTTTGTCACATTGAAATCTCCCAAACCACGATGTTTCATGTTGCACTATTGGTATCTTTGGAAAGCTCTTGATGAGTAAAGGTGCAGCAACTTGGTTTGAGATTGTTTGAAGCTAGAGTGTGGAAGCTATTGAATATTGAATCATTTTCTCAATGCACACTAAATAAAATCAAAACAAAAAACTGTTGTTAGAAAGTCCTCACCGAGTCAAATTTAATAAAGTTTATTTCACAATTTTCAGAGCTAAGGTGTGAAACATATTATTTGAGAGTAAAAATTGTTGCTGAAAATTCAAACAAATCACAAAAATTGGGTTTGGAATGAAAAATCAGTTGAGCTCTCAATGTGTTCACAATTGGGCCAACAGCACAGGCTACACTAGTATGGATAATGCAAGGTAAGGTCTAATGGGTTGTCTGCACGCAGGTACTAAAAGCAGAGACTGAGATCACCACCATGGTTAGCAAAGGTGACCAGAACCAAATAAAAAATGTTTTCTAACCACGCAATATCCATCCCTCATGTTGTGCTAGTGACCGTTGGTCCACCAAGGAAGTGACCATTGGCTCTTGTTTGTGCTAATGTTTTCATTTTTCTAATTGGAACATCAAATACAAAGGCAAATTGAAAACATAAATTGAAACTAATTTTTTAAAAATAATTTACATGAAAAGAAGATGGAAAAGACAAGCAAAAAAATATGGTTCTATGTTGTAGACTATATAGGCTTGGAGCTCTCATTAACTTAGGATAGTGCAGCTTGTTTGAGCTTGATTCCATGACTTTCAATGGTGTTAAAAAAATCCTCAATGCCACTCCATTCGTTTGTTCAGCATGTGGATGGGTGCTTTGTAGGCCACATGGCAGATTCTAAACAAAGGTGATCATTTTTGGTATTGTACTTGCTTTGGCGTGTAAGAAAGAGGTTGAGAAAGTGTGTGGTTTTGGGCAAACTTGTCAACAATCCCAATTTGGTGGCACTTATGTACCTGTGTGTTGGACGAAGTGCATGAGGTCTTGGGATGCCAAGTGTGGTGGACAAAGTATGTACATGAAAAGCCGAATACCCTTTATTTCACATAATAATAGGAAACCATCCCATAAGTCTCACATGGGTGTCCTCCTTGCCTAGGATCAAGAGCTACCACAATTCTCCAACCTCAACCGCACCATGATCCACACAATTTGGGGTGTTAGATTAGGCTTATGAACAAAATGTTAGAGTCCAAACCATCCACCCACCCGAGGAATACTAGAAATAAATGGATCCACCCTCTTGACTCATTGTCATGCATGACAATATGTAATCTTTTATTTGAACTCTTATTTTTTACATTCATGCTAATGGCCTTCTTTGACATTTCTTAACCTTATATTTACTTACTTTTGATGAATCACTCGTGTTTATACGATCCTTGTTTTTGCAGGAATATGAAGTATATGTGAGTAAAGATTTACGTGCTTTGTGACTCAATTACTATGGATTTGAATTAAATGCCTAATGTTTGGAGACATGTCTCTATTTATATTTACATGTCCCAAAATCAAAGTTTTTCGAATGGGCAAATTCCATGGATTTTGAATTTTTTGGGAGCACGTGTCAAAAAACCAAAATAGAAAGGTGCTTGTGTAAAAATGCAAGAATAACAATTGAAAAATATGGGCAATTGGAGATGGCTATCATCTAGGCTAGGTGTTCATTTCTTATGTTTGGTAAAGGTAGTATAACATGATCTTATAAATCAATTTGAAGTTATGCAAAAGATACTATTAAACTTGAAAGAAGTTGTTTGACCTCTAAATTTTCAGATTATGTAAAAAGAGGCTACCAAGGAGTGCAATGAAATCTTGAAACATACAAATCAGTCTTTTTTTTATGCTGCAAAAATTCACACTGTTTGCCAAATTTTGGAAATTATCTGTTGTGAATTCAAATAATTTTTTGAAAAAAAATCCAAATTCTAAATATTTTATAATTACCAGATTTCTATACATGGTTCAAGTAGGTAGCCAAAAACGTATAAGAATGTTTTTCCCTTCAATATTTCTGAATTAGCCAAATTTGGTTAAATTGGCTTATGGACGATTGCAAAATAAAACATTGATACAAGCAATGGAATGCAATACTATATTTCACAAATGACATTAATTCAAACCTTAGCCAAATCTTTTTAATCTAAGTGTTTTTCTTTTTTCAAAAATCATTCGTTTCCATTCTCTTTATGGGGAATGTTTTTGCATTTTTTGACATGAAAAATATGATCTTGACACACACAAAGGATTCTTGTGGAAAAATTTACCCTAATTCCCAGATTTCAAGAAAGAAAAATTTAAATCACCATATTTCTACAACAATTTCAAGCATGTAGCCTACATAAAAAGAGAATTTTCTAACTTTTTCTACTTCTACATAGAGTCCGTAAGAACATTTGGCTAAATCTGCTAGTGAATGACTGCCAGATTGGCTACATCACAAAATTGAAAAGAAAAACCGTGGTTTCCATTGTCTTTGTATATTTAATTGTAGCACATTGATGCTGCTAGTTTTCAATTGTGTTCCCATTTGCCTTCCACCTCCCCAATCATGAACTTTTTCACTCTCTATATACACTACCCCACCCCCTCCTTGGCATGCAATGTTCATAGCAAACAACCACACCCAAAAAAATTAATCAAGAAATTTAAAATATGTTTTGGGAGTACCATAGTACCATGGCAAGCTCAACACTAATTATAATATTTCCAGGAATGTTGAAATTTTCAAATATAGGTATTATATTTTTTCTCAAAGAACAAAATTGTGAATGAAAATAGAGAATGTTTTTTTATTTTCCAAAATGGAATCTTCAAAATAAAATAATTTACTGGACACTGAAAAGTTGCCATAGTAATTATTCATAGTAATTATCATAGTACTATTCTGGTATAATTTTGTGAGACAAGTGAAGTGATTATAAGAAATAAAAATAAAAATATTATATCCAGAAGTTGAAAGAACACCCCGAAAAAAGAAAAGAACTTGCCCACTGCCCCACTGCCCGCCGCCCGCCGCCCCGTCCCCCGGTCCACCTTACCCGGACGCCGCAGCCGCACCGGGTGTGGCCGGTGGCCAACTACCGGGTGACCTGGTGACCGACAGAACGGGGATTTATTTTTTCATGTTTGGGGGCGAAGAGGCAAAGCCCTAGTAACAATGCTCATCCTGAACCGTCGATGGACGTATCCGACGGACTGGATTTGTCGTGAGCGCCATCTCACTGGGTGGTGTGCAGCAGCTGTGGAAACGGACTGGAGCTGTTGGAGAAGAAGAAAGAAGAAGCGCGCAGATTTCGCAGTGTGTTTTTTTTGGCCACTTTTCGGCTGTTTAGCACCAATACGGCTTTCTTCCCTGCGCGCCTGTGCTGTGCCTTCTTGGTCTGTGTGTATCTTAGTAGTTAGTGTTCTTGCACGGGCTTCCGTTGCGGGAAGAGGGATAGTTGGTGGTATAGTCACGATGTCGGATGATGATCATCATTTCGAGTCTAAGGCCGATGCAGGGGCGTCCAAGACCTTTCCCCAGCAGGCCGGCACCATTCGCAAGAACGCCTACTTAGTCATCAAGACAAGGCCGTGCAAGGTTCGTCCTTCATTCCCCTCGTCTCTATTACGGACTTCTCGCAGACTCTCTTTCAAGGGTTTCATTCTGTGCACAGGGCTCATTGTTGGTTAGTTTTATGCAGTGCGGATACCGCTTATCTGTTTTTGCCATATGTGGTTGGACGCCATTCTTGCGTCGTTGTTTTCTGAGAGAAGGTTATATGTTTCGTGTTCGTAGTCCTCGAGAGGAGGAGATGTGCCAGTCTTGTTCTCCTTGCTTTCTCTTCCTGTGGCAGACAATTTAGTATGGCTTGTGAAAGTCGAAGGCAGTTTTTTTGCAACGATTTAGGTCTTCTTTTTCTCGTGCCTTAATTTGTGCCTGCTTTTTCCTTAGTGTTTGGGACATGTCGCTGTGGTTGCTGGTCTAGTTGTAGGAGGTGTAACATTTACAGACAAACATGTTGACTGTGGTCTGACAGGTTGTAGAGGTGTCTACCTCTAAGACTGGAAAGCATGGTCACGCGAAGTGTCATTTTGTGGCGATTGACATCTTCACCGGCAAGAAGCTTGAAGATATTGTCCCCTCTTCACACAATTGTGATGTGAGTACTTCTTAAGCACATGCATATCTACTTTATTTTATCATTTCAGATGTCTGGTGTTGTGATTGACAGTGGACAACATGGTTGTTGCACATGCACCTCTGAACATTTGTTTGACTGTTTGTCATGGTGGCTGTTGCAGGTGCCAGAGGTGGTGCGCACTGACTACCAGCTTATTGACATCTCTGAGGACGGATTTGTAAGTTGCCTGACAATAATCAACAATAACCTCTCTAATAACAACAGATTTGTTGCAGTTGTTTCCTTTTTAGACAATGGATCTTTCCTTATTGTTTGGGTGTATGTCAATATCTGTGTCTGCTGTATCATGTGTATTGGGGTGCAACAGTTGAATGTTACTGTTCACTGGTTAAAGAAGCAGCTAATGCTGCATGTGCATGCTTTATAAATTCAGGTGAGCCTGCTGACTGAGAGTGGAGACACCAAGGATGATTTGCGCCTGCCTTCAGATGAGCAGCTTCTTGCTCAGGTTGCATTTTTACCGATGCAAATTCCTCTGTTTTCATATTCCTCTGGTTTTTATAGTATGTTCCCACTCTGAGAATTCTGTCTCGTGATGAACTCCCCATGTCGATCTGGTAATTGAGGAGAAAATGGATCTCCAGAAGTTTCCACTTCAGCTATTCTTAGAAAATGTAAAATTCATTGTATATGGGAATGAACGTTAAAAAATTTATCCGTGCAGATAAAGGAGGGATTCAAGGATGGTAAAGACTTGGTGGTGACTGTCATGTCTGCCATGGGAGAGGAGCAGATCTGTGCTCTGAAGGATGTTGGTCCAAAGAACTAAATTCATGTGTTCCAAGCAGCCATGTCTTTTGGATGGTATAGAAAGTGACCAATATTAGATGGTCAGTTATGTGCCCCTCTATTGAATGTCTATTATACCACAGAGCTGATGTGATGACAGAGCTCATCTAAATATGGCTGCTTATGAACAGCTGTCGTGGAAAGGTCCACTGTGTGTGTGTTGCTCTGAATTCAGTGGTGGTTTGTGATGAGGGAAAGTTTTAAGCAAGAGTACATGACTTCTTGCTTGCGGGATTGGGGAGTAGACTTGTCAGAGTGTTGATGTCAATCTAACTGGACAACTGAGGAATAAACAACTTTGTTCAGGTCCTGCTGTAGCTCTCAAAAGCCTCTTATGTTACATGTGGAGACAATGCCTGATGTATTTGCTCAGCATGTCTTATTCATTAGTGTGAAATTGTGCAGTTCTATGAACTGTAGTGTCTTGTGCCTCAAGGGAGGTGCTTTTTCACTGGTCCCTGTGATTTACCTCAGTTTTCTTAACAGATTCCACAATTTGCATTCTACTGTGAAATTGCAGATTACTGCACTCAGACTTAAGAGCCTGTTATATGCATACCATTATTCTTAAATGTTGTCTTAAGTTGTTTCTCACTGATGTATGGATGGCAAGTCAGCTGAACCTGCTGTACAGGTTCTGTTATCTTAGCCTTGTAAAATTTGATCTTCACTATTTGTGATTTGGTTATCAAAGTCAAACCTTTTCATGGTTAGCTCACATCCTGGAGTCTCTTTGTTTTTTGTGTTTTGTATGAGCTCTTATCATCGGTATCTATGTAGAGCGTTCATCATCAGTGTCTATGGAAAGCCCTCATCATTAGTATCCATAGAGAGTTCTCATCATCATGGAAAGCCCTCGTCATAAGTATCCATGGAGAGTTCATCATCAGTATCTATGTTGCTTATTGAAAACTGACGCATTTAGCATATAGGTGGTTAAGAGTTCAGTGTGCTGTGTTTTATAGCAGCTGTGTTTGTGCAGGTACATGTAATGGTGTCAAAACACTAAATTTTTGAGTTGGATTTCACGACTCGCATTGTCTCTTTGTGAGCAGTAATTTTGTTGTGTAGGTGCTCCCAGGACCAGACCTCCCTTTTGATCATTTGCTGAACCTCTGAACTGTTGGTTAGTTGGTCATTTACTATGAATTGGATATGCCAAGACTGTAAGACAACAACAGATGTTTCCCCAAGGAATGTATGGTTGTCCATTAGCTCTTAGTTTTGTATTGGAAACTTGACATTAATAGCCTTGGGCAGGTCAGGTGCTTAGCCACTAAGTTCTCAGCCAGCAGAAGTGTAGTTGCAGAGAGGTTTCTTGCAAAAACCATATGCTGAACTAGTGTCCAATTTGAAATGAAGGTATGATAGAATTGCAATGCCATGGCATTTATACAATACCTGTAGCAGCAATTGTTACCTGTATAAGGAAAAGATTGTGAAAACACAGTTGGAAGAGTACTACTAAGAGGTCATCACTGAACACATGTTACTGGTTTCAACAATTGTCAACAGTTAGAACTGCAGGATACTAATGAACAAACATACTCATGAAAATTTGAACAGTGTCATATTTTATGGTAATCAGTTACAACTCATTGATTTTTTCTGGAAAATTGTTAGCATAAGGAAGAAGCAGCCCCTCCTTCACCACATGACAAGCTGAAAATGATGGTATTTCTTTAGAAAGATCCTAATGGTACGAAATAGAATGTGACCCAAAACTTGCAACTTTTTCAATCCAAGCAAGTGACAGAAGTAGGTATCATCTGAATGCCACAAGTGCTCGACAAACTCGATAGACTTGTGATACAGATTCCTTACTCTTGGGGAATCCAGACTATACACCTCTGCTTTTACAGAAGTGTTTCAAGATTAATCACACATGGTGTTGATGCCACTGTGGGAATCAACTGACAACAAGTCCCATTCAAATTTCCAGAGACACAGGATGCATTTTCTTTCGATTATACCTTTCTTTAGATGTTGATCTTCTTTTTATTAAGTTCTGATCAGGACTTCTTCTTCCAAGGCTGAACAACAACAAGAACAATTATTGTGGCTGTAACAAGCAGCAAGATGATAGCTAAGCACATGCATTTGCGTGTTTTCCTCTGCAACTTTTTGCTCTTGACAAGGGCAGTTGTTCCTGCAGTAATGTGCTCAGTTGCTTTACTTACCTGTCACCCAAGCAGACAGATCTTTGTTCTTGTGCCCAATTTTGTTGATATCACTGTTTACTTACTATGCTGTACTCACTCTCATGAATGCAGAAACTTACATTGGAAGTATGTCAAGGATAGATAGAAAACCAGCCTGTGATTCAATATTGTCAAGTAGCTCTCCTTGTGCTTCAACTAGTACTGCCATGTCCAAAAATATCTGCCCCCAAATCTCCGTTATGATTAAAACCACAATTCCATCCGAGCAACTATTAATGAAATACCTCTGTCCAAGTTCCTTTCTCTCCTGAGAAGAAGGGAAGAAAAGCTGCAGAATGTTTCTTACCTCTTGTTTAATGCTCAAGAAAGAGAAAAAGTACAACAGAAAAGAGAAGTGCAACCTGATGAAGATCCAAAAGCTTCTTCTCAATGTCCCTGACAGCATCATGCCGCTCTTGGATCTCAGCAATTATATCCAATATCTGTGCTGCCCAGAACCTACAATATGCTTCAACAGTCTTGTGGGGACCCCAAAATCCAGAACTTGGCCAACTCATCAAAGAGCAACAAACCAAACCACTAGTAATTCGTGAACTTTTTGCCACATAACTGTAGCAAAGCACATGGCTCACAGGCCCCACAAGTCATGGGAAGATAGAGTGATTTGAAACCTGAAAAAATGTACAGAGAATAAAAGCAAAAGAGTGTACACACATGGCCTCGCCCCTGCTCCTGAATGGCCCTCTGGAAAATCTGTTCGCCATGTCCAGTTTCTATTAGGTTATCTATCACCTGCACAAGATTTCTTCTTTGGTCTCCACTTGAAAACAGAAATGTTTTGAAGACAAGAAATCATGACATGGAATTATGACTCCAAATACATACAGCACAAAAGATTGGGAAATTTCTCCAGATTCAAGATTCTCTCTGCAGGCTTGTGTAAAGCAACAAAATTATTAGCATAACCATCATCATCATCATGGCAGTTAGTATAAGTACTTACAGAGTCATCCACCTTCTGCCCTGTAACTGTTCAACACCATCAACACATACCCAAGAGACATAAGTAGCTGCAGTAAGCATCGACCTCTCTTGCTTTGGGTCTACCTTAGACACATGCAATAGTACTATTACCAGACAGAGACATATGAATGTAACCATGACTTGCATTGAGCTTATCTAGATCCGAAGATCAGTTCAGAGTTAGACCATACCAGTAAAAACACGCCTTTCAACAATCTCCCTGTATTCATCTTGAAACATCTGCCTTAAATCCTGCAGTTGCAAAGGATAGTTATGTGGGCAAGAGCTCATGGCTGTGGTGTTAAAATCAATTATGACATAAACTGGGGGACTTGGTAATGAATCCCTATGATACCTGGAAGTCAACCATGAGATCCCTGAGCTTCTTCTTCAAGGTCCTGTAATGGTCCACACACATAACATAGCATGAAGTCTGCAGCTCAAACCCCAAGAGATTGATGGCATTTCCATATTAAAAGTTTATCTTTCACTGAGGATATAACAGCACAAATCAATTCAGGTCACTTTTATCTCAGTACCTCTAATCTTTCATAGAAACTCTATCAGTTTTGCTACTTACATTGTAATAGCCATTCGAGTCCTGTCTGTGCTGGAGCCCTCATGGCAACCCTTGATTTTCTGATTGACAATATTCTGCAAAAGCAGGGAAAAGAAATGACTTTTAACAATGTACATTTCCAAGGACATGGACACAGATATTCAGGTCAGACATATGAGCTCAGGTGATCTCTATGCGCACAATTAAAAGACTCTGACACAAGTCTGAAGGGAAAGGACATATTACAGCTTTGTCAAGGGTCTCCACTTTGGCTTTCACACCCTGTGCAAGTTTACTGATTGAATCAATTTGAGTCTCCATTCTTTCTTTTATAGCTGCAATCACATGCAAGAAACAATAGAGACAGGACATTGCTAAACTCTCCAACAAATTATGTGTGAAGGCGTTCATACTTTTTAACCCCTCAAAAGGCCTTGTGAAATCAAGATCCAACTTTTTGGTGCGATATGGCACCCCTGCTGCTGCCATTATGTTTTTGGAAAATTCAAATGGGTCAAAAGGGAGAGACTTGTACCTTTCATGGTTGCAGCTTTTGTTGCAGTTTTAGACTCCTCATTTGATCTCTACAGGCATACAGAGAGAAACATGCATCTCAGACTGACTAACTATCCTGCACACTTTAAGTCGCAGTGCTCAATCTCTGAGTGCTGCAATGTATCTGGGTGACAATTAGGATCACCATGCAGTGGATAAGCCCTCAACAAATCTGTGCTCTTCCAGGCCTCTCTGAAGAAGCATTTGATGTTTTGAAGTGATGCAATCAACTATTACGATAGAAGTAGCAAAACCATGTCCCAAAAGAGGCTATAAGTTTCCTAACAGATGGGATAACTGGGCCTCCTGTGTGGGATATGTTGCAGATAGAAAATGAAATTAGATCAAAATATCAGTGAGAATAACGGCTGCTGATAAACTTCTTGTTCAAAAATTCAGCTCTGCAAAAGAAACTGGGAGAATTGAGCAAAAAACCTGCAACAGTAGAAACATCGTCCGGATTTCAACCATGGCATTCTTGATCTGGTTCACCTGCACAAAACCAAGAGTCAAACCAGGGTAGCATGAAATTACTACAGCATTATGCTGAAATTCAAAGACATTCTCAGCACCAAAAAACAAAGATGCATTTTGAAATCCAAGCTGTAACTTCTGTGGAAAACCTAGTTCCATAATGCAATTTATGGGATGTCTTGAATCAACAACAGTTCAGAGTCTGGATTAACGAAGGCTGCAGCAAGCTAAGTCACATCAACAAACACTAAACCTATTGAAAGGATGCCCAACCTCCTGGAAGAAAACAGACATGTCAACACCTGTCCCAGGAGGAGTCCCTGAGTGTCCTGCCTCAACATCTTTATCCTTGTTCTCAGGTGCAATTGCCCCTTTCCTGTCCTGATTTCAACAACACCAGACACTGATATCATTGGTCCTACACATCACCAGCATCCTCCATGGTAACATGTGCAAGTGTGCAGGCTATCCCCTACTGTGGTTTCTCTGTCACAAGCTATAGTCTGACAATATTATGGCACATGCTAGTATGTAAGAGCAGATGCTTGTATTTTGAGGAACTGGGAAGAGCAAGTCCTGCACACTCTTGCCAAGGATCCAGTGAATGGCACCAAAATATCATACACAAACAGATGCATAAGAATTTCTCGTCTTGGGAACTAAATCTCTGCTCTGTTTGATGTTTCCCCCTCTAGGCTGTAATCATGGGAACAAATGAAGTTTGCACATATACCGCTAGCAGATCATTCATTGGGAGCAGCAACAAAGTGGCAAAATTTGTAGTCTGCTTCCTCCCCCACCCTGGGTTTCAACCCTCTGTCCTCCTGGTGCTTTGGAAGAAAACCCCAGTCCTAACCCCGGGCATTGCAGCAGGCATCCACATAGAAGTGCAGTGTTGTTGAGAGGGTGATACTTGAATTCATCGCTTTGATGCAACATGTTTCCTTCCCATTTTCACAAAGTCCAAACTGTAGCAAAAAAATTATACAATGCATGTTCATGACCATGCTCAGGGTTCCTGGCTCCATCATCATCTCTTTCATTCTTTCACCTGCATCATCAACAGCCTGTGTGTTGTGAGATAATATTGTTTCCCATGCTATATTGCAACCATGCAATAATACTAATAATTCCTTTGAGAGAGATCAGACATGTATGTATCTCCTTCCCACATCTCCCTTTCTTAACTACCCCATCGCACCTCTCTGCAACTGAATTCACAGATTTCCACAATTGACACATCTTCTCATTCTCATTCTCAGCATTCTCAATAATTTGGGATCCTGAAATATACAGACACAGATTAGGTATCGAGATCAGACAGACGGACAGACGATTAGCGCAAAGACAACGGGAAAACGAAATTATAACAAACAAACACAAAGAGAATGGTAATATCTATAGGGCCCAAAAAATGTGGCCTTACCATGTGGAAAGAACTTTTCAAATTTTGGGAACCTTACAAAAGTGGAAGGTCCTTTCTCCTTTCCAAATCAAATTAGGATCTCACACTGGGTGAAGCTTCATATATGATGGTGGAATTTTTTGCTTTGATATTCTAAAGACTCAGAGAACAAATGAAAATATATTAGTATTTTGACCTTATGTTTAATTTGATCGTCAATCAGTATAGTGGGGAGCAGATGGAGCCCAAGTGAAATTAAGATCTTATGGTGGAAGTGTCACTTCTGTATGAAAGGAACATTCTTTCAAATGATGTCACTGAATTGCATGGAATTTTTTTTGTAAAGTTGTTTCCTTTGTCACACTTTGTCTGTTTCCTTCCTGTTTGTCTCCTTCCCTGATTCCACTATGCCATATTTTTGCACCTTAACTCAATCAACTTTGATTCACCCATTCACATCCCCCACATTCCCCATGCAGCTGGCTCTCAATCTGTATCCTTTTTCTCTTCAATGCTACAGGTTTGCAATTTTTGGCCTACATAGAGGAGCCAAATGGGAGAAGCTACAAATGTTTCTATCTTACAGGTGCCAAAGTTTGGAAACTTCTAACCTTGGGAAAGTCCAAAGTTGTGAAACATTTTTTCTTAAATTTTTTTCCGTATAGGAGAAGGGCCTTCCATGATTTGAGATCTGTGCCCAAGGCCAGGAGTCAGAGGATCCCAGTACAGCCTGGCTGGTACCTTCCACCGCAGAAGATCCCACTTGCTGAAAACAGGTTTCTTCAGGCAGGTAAGGGAGCTGAAAATAGAAAGGAAAAATTCAGGCAGTACTTTACAATTGGCCCATTCTCAAAAATGTAAGGTAAAGACCTAGGGTGGTGGCATTCCCACATTAAGAGGCCTGGAAGCAGGTGGTAGCTCAGTCCAGCCCTGCATTTTGAGAATGTCCCCAACCCATTGTGAAAGGCATGAGTTGAACATTATCATGAACCTTAACATTGGGGAGTTGTAGGATGAAGAGGGTTCTAACACCTACTCCTTAAGACTCAGAGAGAAATTATGCATATTTTTAAGTTGCAAATCGCACTGGGTGTTAAAGACTTTAGTGATAAGTCCCTTAACACCAAGCTAACATTTTAAAATTGACACATGACACTCATAACTCTACCATCAACTATGATGATTTGTTGGCCTTATGATGCAAAGTTATACATGTGGTGCAAAGTTATCATTGACATTTTTTTCATTAACATTCACATTTTGTGACAAGAATTCTCAATAGATATCCATGCAAAAGTTCAAAAGATTCTATAGTAAGTAGATAGATATTTAAATAGTTAGGGAGATCAGTGTGTAAGTAAGGAAATAGGTATGTAAATATAAGAGTAGGTAAATAAATGGACAAATAGTTAGATAAATTGGTAGATAGGTACATAAGTAAGGAAATAATTAAGTACATAAATAAATAAATTTTAATATTAAAAATAATTATTAAATAATCCAGAGGTAGGGGTGGGCTACCTGATTTTAAGAGAATTGTGAAAAATAAAATTATTAATTTAACATTGACTTAAAGCAAGCTCACTTTTACAGGTTGTTACCTAACATTATGTTTTTTGTTGCAAGATTTATGTTTTTAAAAAAATTGAGTTTTAAGTTAACACCCACTTAACACCAAATTAACATTCACTTAACATTGTTTGTCATCAAAGATTTTATATTAGCTAACATCCTTAATGGGAATGCAAACAAAAACAAAAAAATGTTTCTTTTCTGAACATCAACTTATATTAGGTGTGATTACAGCTCATAGGCATAATTTCTCTACTAGTCTGAAGGACAAGATGGAAAATTGTCCTCTCTTCCAAGAAGGATACTGATGAAAATAATCCACCCTCCAAACACACTTTCAAATTTTTTGCAATGTCTTTTATAAAAAAAGGAAAAGGTTTAGAAGTTCACATGCACTCATAACTTTATAATAAAAACCAGTGTGACCAAACAACAGGTCACCTCACTGGTGTGAACACGGCATGCTTTTAAGGGTTGCTTTTTGATTTATTAGCCATCATTTCTGCAGCCGAAATCTCTCCATTATTGCTACGGACGTTGCATGGGGAGGTTTTCTCTCTTTGTGGGCTATTATGGAGTACAAGGAAGAGGCGGCGCCAATGATGCTGAGGGATGAAGCTCTATTGATGAAGGAGGTGGAAGGAAGGAAGGCGGCAAGAGGACAAGAGGCGGTGGTGAGCTGATAGCGGGAAGGTCCAGACGAAATGATGAGCAATGCAGATGGGAAACAGAGAAGGACGGACGGGGAAGTGACAGAGAGTTATAGAGAGCTGTCTAGAGCTGTGTAGAGAGCTGTTTTTTTTTAAAGGACTTGGCTAGGTTGTTGCAATTTCTTTCGATGCGCCAACAACTTGGCCAAGTAGATGTTGTAAAGGCTAGACCTTCATAAGTGTTTGATCTTTGATGAATATAAGGAAGTCAGAAAGCTTGTGCTCTCTGGAAATTTTCATGAAAGGCAAGGTGTGAGTTTTGATGTCTGATTATCTGCTCTGTCGATTTGTGGATGCATGAATTGTTTCTGTTCAAGGATTAGTGTATGCAGGTAGGAGTATTCTATGATGAGTTTAGAGAGAAAGGGTTAGTGATTTGTGATTTGTCCAAGAAGATCAGCAGAGAGAGACCACTCTGTTCATGCCCATGCTGGTAGTCAAATTTGTTGATACGTCTTGGCACCCTCTCTTTTGGTATCAGAGCAAGGTTCAGATTGGGCAGTTTCGGTAGAACTTGTGGATGTCTAGTTATAATGATAATTGAAACATCATGTCTACGCCTAGTGCAAACGAGGTGGGAGTAGAAGAATTAACACAGGAAATTCGTGAACAACAAATCGTTAATAGGTTCGATTATCTGACTACTCAATGTGGACCACAAAGAGGATCGATAGTCCTGCGTTTACTGGGTTTTGGAGTGGTGACGCTTGTAGAAATAGATCCAGATGAAGCTCGAATCGAAGACATAGCAGTAGAAGTAGCTCACAGTGGTTTTTATACGCGCGTTAAGGTTTGGTTGAAGGTGAAAGATGGAGCAAGGGGATGGGTGTCAATCTCAGAGCTGCAGATGCAACACTACTACGCCTCATACCTTGCGTAGAGTAACGCCTTTATTTGCCGAGAGGCAGCATAGTGTACCAAGGTTAGGAGACATTTGGGTTCCTAAGTCTGCTGTTTCACCTAACCATTTCACTATATTCTACATCCCTGGTGTCGAAGATTTGTTCCAGGTTGGAGATCATCTTGTCAGGGTGGAACACAGTGGATCGAGATCTCATGTCATCAGTTGGAGAATATGGCGCAATTCAAAAGGAAAGTGGCAATTCCAGCAAGAATCCACAGATGAACAAAAATTTTCCATTTTTCCATCTAATTTTGCACCTTTGAAACCAGTAGCAGAAAGAGATCAGTCTGAATTCGCAGATTGAGTCATATAACATTTACTCTTCTCAAAATCCAATACGAACAAAATAGACTATAAAGTTGTTCGGTACTGTGGTTGCCAATTGTGGCCTGAGGTTGAGTGTGTAGTAGAAAGTGTTGTAATTTTGGTTGAAAGCTGAAACATTTGCAAGATGACCAGCCCCCAAAGGATGGATGAGTTGTTCTGGGGACGAGACCATGAAGACGTCAATGACTGGGCGGAGAGGCTCACCATGGCAGCTGAAGTGCGAAATCTAAATGCAAATAAGTTCTTCAAGATTACGAAGCTAAATCTGAGAGGCAGAGCCAAGGAATGGTTCAAGGTTGGAACCAGCACCAGCGGATTGGGCTGAGTTACGGACTCTAATAGTGCAGAAGTATGGAGATGTTGATGTTGATGACATCAGAATGAAGCTCGATGCCATCAAGCAAGAACCCAAGGAGAAAATTCAAAAATACTATGAACGTCTTGACAAACTATTTCAAAAAGGCTGGATACAAGACACCGAGCAGAAGAGGAGATTTCTGGCTAAATTGAGGCCAGAGATTCGAAAATTGTGTGTGGTAAGAACATTTACGGATATTAAGGAGTTAGTTGGGGCTGCAACAGAACTTGAGAGAGTTCTGGGCAAGCTTGGGGAGACTCCTTATGAACCTCTAAGGGAGGAGCAAGAAGAGGGGACCTTGGAGACTATGATGGAAAAACAGGTCACAGCGCTAAACAACACCCTGATCAACTTCTTCAAGGGGATGGTGCATAATCCAGAAGCATCATCGTCTTCCACTGTGTTTGGAGGATGCCAAATCTACAAGGGGGGGGACCATTTGGCCACCACCTGTCCAAGGTTGAATGAAGCACGACCAAAATGTGTCAAATGCGGTATGCTTCATAGGACAGAGTATTGTGGAATAAAATGTACCTTCTGCTCAGGGTTGGGACATTCCGAGGACAGATGTTGGAAGAAGTCCAAAGATGGGAAATCACATTCTGGAACAACGAACTTCTTGGAGGTGTTGCTGAATGATGAAACAACAACCCTGCAACAGCTTAATAAGCTATGTGGGGATGAGAACCTGTTCTCTTACACCTGAGTGCCTAGAAGGAGGGTGTTAGTTGATGTAACATAAAGAGGGGCTGTGCTGACCCCTGAAGCTGAGGGAGATGGAGTAAGTGTAAGCCGGATACCTCAGTCAGATCCAAGATTCTAGCACACTTCATAAAAGGAAAGGTATCCCTCTCACCAATGGAGACCATTCTGATGATTCCAGGGGAACTGGAGCACCTTGAAAGTTTGGTGAAGTTGGCTAGGAGGAGGAGGGATTCAGAGGCGACTAAAAATCAAGTGTCAATAGTTTCTGCGATTCCAGCACCAAGGAGATCTGTATCAACAAGACCTATAGAAGCAAGACGCTGCATTTGCTTGTGGAGATCAACAACTATGTTGTTAAAGGTCTGGTGGATACTGGAACTTCCATGTCTGTTGTGGCTGCCGTTGTAGTTAGAGAACTAGGAATGATGCATCTTGTGACAGGGTCAGAGACTTACAAAACCGTGTCAAGAGTTGTTACACAGGCGTTGGGTCGAATTGATGAGGTACCTGTCAAGGTTGGAGGCGTACAGTGTGCCATGACCTTCATGGTCATGGACATGGACAGTTACGATGTACTCCTGGGATTGGATTTCTTGATGAAGATTGGAGCAGTTGTGGATGTGGAATGGGGTCTAATACAAGTAAGACACGGCCCCGGAAATAATGTGGAGGTACTGCCTTTGACGATGGTGAATTTGTTGTAAAGGATGAATTCCAAAGTTATGATGCACGAGGTTACGACAACCTGGAAGAACACACACATCAAGGATGATTCTGATTGGATACCAGATCAGGATTGTGTGATCATGACTAAAGAGGATGATGCGTCCACCTTGGACTCAGACACTGGTACTGATGGTAGCGGACACTATGATTTGGAATCTAATCAAGTGAGACAAATTAAGTCTGAGAATGAGTTTGGAAACACTGAGTTGGAGGATTTGGTGAAGTTAGAAGGACCGCAAGAGATTCTGCAACTGATATTACAGGAGCAGGCTGACGGATTCATGAAAGAAGAAATCACAGATGCAGATGATTATGCAAACTGGATAAGGTGGGTGTTTAATGCAAAGCAAGGGAGACAGGCCATGTATGAATCCACACGTGGTGTAGCTGTCCCACCTTTGTTGCAGCAGCCCAGCCAAGTACATGCTTCCTCAATTCCAGCACCACTGCAAACGGTCCAAATGAGAGATGGCAACTCTAATGGCAGCCACACTGAGCAATTAACATCTGCCAACCATTGTGAAATGAATACTAGATGGAGGGAGATTTGTCAGCAAATCATGATTGACACCAGCTTGGAGGAAGAGAAACGAAAATAACTCTGGTGAATTCTGGAGCGGTACCAAGACGTTTTTGCTTGGAATAAGGGTGAGCTAGGTTGCTGCACTATTGGGGAACATTTTGTGGATACACAAAGGTTCCCACCTTGCAAAACATCTCCTGGTCAATTATCCTACTGGGAAGAGGCAGAAGTGAAGAGGCAGATTGATGTACTGGTTGAATTGGGCAAGATGAAGCCTAGTAGCTCTGAGTATGCATGTCGGGTAACTCTACCAGTGAAGAAGGATGGGAGTAGGCATTTTTGTGGCGATTATCGACCACTCAACGCACAGACACGTCGGGATTCATTTCCAATGCCAATGTGGAAGATGTGATTAGTCAACTGGGGAACTCATCATGGTTCATTGCTTTAGACTTGCAGTCTGGCTTCTGGCAAATTCGAATGGCTCCAGAGGACATGAAGAAGACAGCTTTGATCACTAAAATCGGGTTGTATGATTGGACAGTCATGCCATTTGGCCTTAAGAATGCAACAAGTACGTTTACCAGGACTATGTCAGAGGTTTTTAAGGATTTAGGTAGTAACTTCCTGAAGATATTCGTTGATGACCTCAATGTGCACAGCCAAAGCTGGGAGGAACATCTGCAACACCTGGGTATAGTTATGTACAAACTCAGGGAAGTAAACCTCAAACTAAACCCAAACAAATGTTGCTTTGCTATAAAGAGCATTACATTTCTGGGCCATGTCGTTAGTAAGGAGGGCACCAAACCGGATCCTGGCAAAATTGAGGCAGTTCTGCATATTTCGCAACCTAAGACAGTCACCAATGTCAGGTCGTTCTTAGGTCTGATAGGGTATTACCGGAACTATGTCCGAGGCTATTCGCGACTGGTAGCTCCTCTGTTCGAGCTGACCAGAAAGGATGTTAATTTTGTGTGGGATATGGGCTGTCAACATGCATTCCAGGAACTGAAGGTAGCTCTGGTTGGTGCGCCTATACTCACACGACTTGATTTCAAAAGAGCCTTTTGTCTTAATGTTGATTGGTCGCCCAAAGGTGTTGGAGCGATATTGTCCCAAAAGGAAGGAAGATTTGAGAAGGTGGTGGCTTATGCCAGTAAGAGCTTGACAGAAGCCCAGAAAAAATTCCATCCCATGGAAGGGGAGTGCTATGCACTAATTTGGGGCATCATGCATTTCAGGCAGTATTTGCACAGGAATCATTTCATTCTGCGCACAGATCACAAACCTCTGGAGTGGCTAGCCACCGTATCCAATGCGCATGGCAGGAGAGGCAGGTGGGTAGACATGTTATAGGATTTCAGCTTCAAGATAGTCCACCGACCAGGACTCGGGCACACGAATGTCAATGCTTTGAGTAGGAATCCGATTGGACCAGCCACTGATGATGATGACTTCAGTGAAGAAATCCAAGACATTGGAATTACTTTGACTGACACATCGAAAGGAGAAGGGGAGACTCTCTTTGTTCAGACTGGCAAGGAAACATAATGGCTCAGTGGCAGAAGAAAGGTCAGGGAGTGCATACCACATCATGCGTGTTGCTTTGGCATCAACCACTGTAATTATGTTGGCAGCCAACAACTATATGTGGTTGATGTTGTATCAGAAGAAGAGCAGCCCAAGGAGCTTGGTCCTTGTGAGGCCGAAATTACAAGAGGAGGTGAGCTTGTGCAGGACGATGATGTGGGAGTGGTGCTGAAAAGAAAGAGGCCCCAATACTATGACAAGCAACAACAATTGGAGCTTGCGTTGGCAGCTCAACAACTGTTTGAATCTGGTGAGCATGACTTGGTTCCAATAGGTTCCAATGAGGAAGATGAGTGGGGTGCTGACACAAGGCACCAAGACATATGGGAGGATGTACCCTGCCTAGATTTATTGCAGAAAGGCATGCTACCAGACACTGTTGATTATGTGGAAGCTAGGAGGGCAAGAAAGAGAGTGTTGAACTACCACTGGCAGGATCAATCACTTTATTTCAAAGGGTTACTTGTACCAAGGCCATAAGACCGCATGGGTCTAATGGTCCGAATGCATAAGGACCTAGGGCATTCTAGGGAAGAAAGAACTATGGCAGAGATATGTAGGAAGTATTTTTGGCACAATCGGACTGAGGATGTGAAGACTGTTGTGAAGGTATGTCAATAGTGTCAGATGGTGAGAAGGATGGGGAGTATACGCTCGAAAGATGAAGAGTTGAAGAGTATACCCGTTTGTGATCTATTTCATAGAGTGGTTATGGACACTGCAGGACCGTTGCCTGAAAACAGGTCAGGAAACAAGTACATTCTGGTGGCCATCGACCACTATTCTAAATGGTGCGAGGCTAAGGCCGTGGTTGATCATGGTGTTAAAATTGCGGCCAGGTTTCTGGAAGATGACATAATCTACAAGTATGGAGTCCCCAAGTTTGTACTGACTGATAATGGTGGAGAATGGGCTACAGAATTCGATGTTATGTGCAAAGACTACGGCATCCAACATCAGCAAACTGCACCCCAGTGGCCTCAGTGTAATGGGATGGCAAAGCGTCTGATTAAGACCATCAAACATGGCATTACCGTTCTTGCTGCAGCACCCGAAAGCGTAGATTATTGGGACGAGCATCTGGCTAAGATACTGTTTGGATATAGATGTGGGATCCAATCTAGCACCAAGTTCTCACCCTTCATGATTTTGACTGGTCGCACACCCTGTCTTAGGGCAGACAATTACTTGCACGCTCTAACTGTTATAACTAATGATGATGTTGATGTTGAAGTTACTGCAGCACAGTTTCTATAGAAGGTGAAGCTTATAGCAAACATCCATGAGAATGTCTTGCTCAATGTGGAACAAGCACAGAAGAAACAGAAGAAGACCTATGATGGCAGAAAAGGTAAGCAGACTTTTGAAGGTCTAGTTGCAGGTGAAACAATGGTGAGGATGAAGAAACCAGGAAAGAAGAAAGCTTTGGCTGCAAGCTGGGAAGGTGTGTACCAATTCATTAGGCACACAGATGGGAAAGGGAACTTTGATTTTGACGAAGGCAGCAGGATTTGCATCATCCAGGATGCTGATGGACATCAGTGGGAAAGACCTCGTAGGGATCTCCAAATCTATCACATTCAACCAGACTGAGTGAAGCTGAGGAACTCAGCTTTTTTTAAGAACAGAGGGGTTACATATGTGACCAAACAACAGGTCACCTCACTGGTGTGAACACGACATGCTTTTAAGGGTTGCTTTTTTATTTATTAGCCGTCATTTCTGCAGCCGAAATCTCTCCATTACTGCTACGGACGTTGCATGGGGAGGTTTTCTCTCTTTGTGGGCTATTATGGAGTACAGGGAAGAGGCGGCGCCAATGATGCTGAAGGATGGAGCTCTATTGATGAGGGAGGTGGAAGGAAGGAAGGCGGCAAGAGGACAGGAGGCGGTGGTGAGCTGATAGCGGGAAGGTCCAAACGAGATGATGAGCAATGCAGATGGGAAACAGAGAAGGACGGACGGGGAAGTGACAGAGAGTTGTAGAGAGTTGTTTAGAGATGTGTAGAAAGTTGTTTTTTTTTAAAGAACTTGGCTAGGTTGTTACAATTTCTTCCATTGCGCCAACAACTTGGCCAAGCAGATGTTGTAAGGGCTAGACTTTCATAAGTGTTTGATCTTTGATGAATACAAGGAAGTCAAAAGCTTGTGCTCTCTGGAAATTTTCATGAAAGGCAAGGTGTGAGTTTTGATGTCTGATTATCTGCTCTGCCGATTTGTGGATGCATGAATTGTTTCTGTTCAAGGATTAGTGTATGCAGGTAGGAGTATTCTGTGATGAGTTTAGAAAGAAAGGGTTAGTGATCTATGATTTGTCCAAGAAGATCAGCAGAGAGAGACCACTTTGTTCATGCCCATGCTAGTAGTCAGATTTGTTGATACGTCTTGGCACCCTCTCTTTTGGTATCAGAGCAAGGTTCAGATCGGGCAGTTTCGGTAGAACCTGTGGATGTCTAGTTATAATGATAATTGAAGCATCATGTCTACGCCTAGTGCAGACGAGGTGGGAGTAGAAGAATTAACACAGGAAATTCGTGAACAACAAATCGTTAATAGGTTCGATTATCTGACTACTCAATGTGGACCACAGAGAGGATCGGTAGTCCTACGTTTACTGGGTTTTGGAATGGTGACGCTTGTAAAAATAGATCTAGATGAAGCTCGAATCGGAGACATAGCAATAGAAGTAGCTCACAATGGTTTTTATACACGCGCTAAGGTTTGGTTGAAGGTGAGAGATGGAGCAAGGGGATGGGTGTCAATCTCAGAGCTGCAGATGCAGCACTACTACGCCTCATACCTTGCATAGAGTAACGCCTTTATTTGCCGAGAGGTAGCGTAGTGTACCAAGGTTAGGAGACATTTGGGTTCCTAAGTCTGCTGTTTCACCTAACCATTTCACTAGAT
>Ga0209611_10001925_pt1 | contig 36180 bp, 20 predicted proteins | sample S1TSphgellanicum_3_FD_187693 | JGI IMG/M metagenome (GOLD analysis project Ga0209611, IMG submission 187693) | Host-associated microbial communities from peat moss isolated from Minnesota, USA - S1T2_Fc - Sphagnum magellanicum MG (SPAdes) (version 2) | ecosystem: Host-associated > Plants > Peat...
TTAAACAAAGGAGATATGACCAAAAAACCAGATCTGACACAAAGTTTTCAAAAGCTCTTAACTCTCACAATACAAGTCCAAATGACATGAAATTTCTCTCACACATATATTCCTATATGATCTATAAGATCACAAAGTTACAGACCCAAAAAAACTTAGACAAAGGAGATATGACCAAAAAACCAGATCTGACACAGAGTTTTCAAAAGCTCTTAACTCTCATAAAACATATCCTTTTCTTTTGAAACTTTGAGAGTAGAAGTGTCCTATAGTCTTCTATAACCTTTCCAAGTTTCACCCCAAGATACCTCTAGCTACTTACTGAAACAACAAAACAAACAAACAAGAAGAAGGAGCATATCAAACTGTTATGGACCGACTACAAACAAGTGGAGAATTACAAGACAAGACAAGCTTTATTGATCCATCAACCGGTGTTGATCTGTTGAAAGGTTGTTCCCCAGACTATCTCCTTTTATAACCTTGAACCATACTAGTCCCAAAATATCCTAGGCCATGATATTGCCAAAAATATCCCAGAATATCCTAGGACATGACATTGCCAAAAGTATCCCAAGTATCCCAAAATATCCTAAGCCATGATATTGCCAAAAGTATCCCAAAATATCCTAGGCCATGACATGAATCTTCATACATATTCAAAATCATAATCCATGATTCCATTTAAAAAATTCATTATTATGTGTTTGGTGTAAATTTATTGAATTTCATTGTCATGTACACATTCAAGAAAATTAACAATCTTAATTAATAAAATGATTTGCCACATTCATGATTTTACCACATGTTTGTGACGTTTGAATAATGCATTATGTAAAGAGTCCAATTTAACACAAAAAATGATTTGCCTTAATTTACAATTACCATGCGATTGATGGAACACAACATGTGAATTGTGTTGGATGCAAGAAGCTTATAATTTCTTTCAATTTTCCCCTTTTTATTAAATGTTTTTTTGAATATCATGGCATATCACATCAAGAACAATGGACATCATAAAGCACAACAAAAGTTATTAATGTGAACATGGTAAGGATAGGAAATAGTTATTTAATAAAGTGATCTAATTTGAACACAAGGCAACCTTAAATTTGGGTTGTACAATAGTAATATATTTTGACATTATGTTAATTCTTGTCAAGTAATAACAAGAATGATTAAAAAAGTTGAGTTCAATGTAACAAGTAATGAAAGTTTACCATTAAAGTGTTGATCTCAAGTGGTGTAAATTTCAATTTGTAAACTACAACTACTAACTAATATTAATTGAAGAACAAAATAATTGAAAAATAATTGAATGTTCAAATTTTAAAGTTCTCATCATTTAAAAATATATTGCATTATATTATAATGTAAAAATGTGCATTAAAAATTTCCCAATAAAAGTGTAATAACATTAGTTGCATTGTTTTAAAAATGTTTTTGAATAGTTTGTATTCAAATTAAATTCATTTTTAATTTTGTCAATTTTTTTCTTAATACACAAGAAATATTGTTATATAAATTCATTTAGAACTTTAAACATCAACTTATTAAATGACCACTTATCATAATGGAAATAAAATAATGATTACATTATGGACACTAGAATGAATTTTTGTCCTTTGCAACCAAGAAATCAATGACTTTTTTATATTTTAATTTGAAAAGAAATAGAAGTGTAAGATGTGAGAAATATATAATTTATTTGTACATTAAACTTTTATCATAAGGTGTAGTCAAAGTAATATGTACACAAATAGTTGTAACCAATGTTTGGTTTTATGTATTTAACATTTTTGAATAAAAACAAAGAATTCCAAATGGAATTGCTTTCACATAATGTTATTTTCAATGTATTGATATATATATTCTAAAATTTTGAAATCATTCTAATGAATGAAAAACACCCAAAAACATTTTGAAAACATTATAACTAATGTTTTAAAACAATAAAAGGACTTGTAAATGGATTTGATTTTTTTTGACAATGACATATTTTAAACAAATTTTTGATGTAAGCCATAACATAATAGTATGATGAATTTGGAAAAAAATTTAAAATATTTTAAAAAAAATTTTGTTCAAAATATTCTAAAAATATTTTAGAATAAACACCCAATAAACAATCACCCAAGGGGATGGGTGTGGTTCATGATACCCTGTTTTTAGTCATAAATTTTAATAAAAAATTATATAATATATGTATAAAAATAAATAAATTCATTTTACATGTGTAAAGCCTATTATCACATAATTATATTAAATCATATGTGTAAAAATGAATAAAATTTATAATTTCAGAAATTTATTTATTATTTGAATATTAATTAATTAATATTCACATTAAATTAAAATATTTAGATTAAATTTATACCTCATATTTAATATGACTAATATATATATATATATATTTAAAAAGATATAATTGATTTATGATCCATTAATATTATGTGGATAAATTATATGGATTCATACGTCTAAATTAAAAATTACTTAAGGGAGTTTAAATAAGTAGATTCTGTGGTTTACTTACCCATTGAAATTAGGTTTTCAACCTAAGATAGGTGGTAACACATGTCAACAATTGATAAGATGAAAGATAATGAGATTAAACAAATTAAAATAAATAAATAAATAATTATATATAATATATCTATAATAATGAATAGTATAAATATAAAAATAATGTTCCCTAGGTTTTTGGGTCCAATTTTTAATAATAATAAATGAATAAACAATGATTAAACTATCACTAATGACTTCATATATGTCCTTTATAACTAATGTTTTAAACAATTCGTCTTTAATAACTTTAGGGCTATTAATCATTTTTGTCCTTTATGAATGGAATACTAATCATAAACTCAATCATATATTTGAAAATTTTTATTAGTGGAAGTGACTTTTATTAACCAAATTTGACCCCTTCACCACATTTACATATCAATGGCACATGCTTATGTCAAACAAATGTATTCATTTATTCATTTGACATGCGGGTGAAAACATGGTCAAAAGAGTTAGGGTTGTTAAGGTAAAAATCTTTTTCTAAGGATTGCACAATGATATGTGTTGTTTTTGTGTTGGTTTATAACTTTTAAATTTGTATTTTAAGTACCCCTTTTAACATTGCATTTTAGATATAAATACATTTTGATTACAAATTGATTTTATATCATGTATATTATGCATTTATGCTTTTTATCACATAAACATGATCAACAACTTTTGTTAAAAGCACATTTTCAAAATCCATAATTTTCAAGGTCAAAAACACTTTTGAACCAAATGTGCTTATATCAATTATAATTTAAAAAAAAAATTAATTCAAGTCTTTTTGCCTTCTAATCATCAATTTTAAAATCCTTTTCAATTTTTAGAAGGATTGAAGCACATTTGGTAGAAAAAAAAAGATTTTTGGAAAAAAAAAACCTATCCATGTTCTAGAGGTTTGAGTGTTTTGAACATGCAAACCATTTTTAATTTGTGTCAAACTTTGAGCATGTAAACTTTATAATCAATGAAATATATTCCAAAATACATAATGACAATCCAAACTCTTATGCTTCACTTGTGATCTTTTAAATGTTCATATTAAGGAATGTCCACTCACTTGGGTGGCTCCTTTGATTGTGTTTTTACCTATGCCTATGTTGATTGCACATGCATTTGTCAACCGAATAATTTGATTTCAATATTCATTCAGCATGTCAATGTCAAAAATGCCAATGATGTCCATTTGGCACTCGAAAGCTTATTCAACATGCTTATGTAGATTTGTGCATGTGGATGTTGAATGCACAAATTGTTCACATGTCACTTTGATTTTCTTTCCATGTTCTTTCAACATGTGTTCATAAAATGTCAAATGAACACCAATTTTGTATCTTTGCAGAACTTTTCTCACGAAGAGAATAGGTATGTTCCCAAATTTTTATATAATTTCATGATTTTACTCAAAATTTTACCATTATTTAAACAAGCTTCCATACAATTTAAACCATGATTTAAATCCAGAGTCATATTGGGCTAGCAAATCTGTGCACAACCCACCCTAAACCACGAACTAGTTTATTTTCAAACTAGCCTGAGAATGGTGCAGCCTGGAACTGAAATGCAAGGTGAGCAATTAGGGTTTCGCGCTTGTGTGGTGCACATCGCATAGGTTTCTTAATGGACACATGATAGACATGGGCTAGAAACATAGCAAGTAATTTGCAGCTTCAAAATGTTAGACATACTATTATACTTGTAGTCATTTGTATGAGAAGTGTACCATGAAAAGGAGCAAGTGCTTACACCAACAAGCGAAGTAGCATGTGTACACACTACTGAAATCTCCTCAAGTTTGTCAAATGATGAGTACACACATACTGATTTGATTTCAGTTCGAAAATATGCTGATTTGTGCGAAGCAGAGAACGGCAGTTAATTGCACTCAAGACAAAGAACTGCAAACAGAATCCAAGTTACCAGTTTACAGAGTTCAGGTATTTTCAGTTTTTAGTTTTAAAATATGATATATTAACAATTATGCAAAAGAATTAACTTCCGTAATCCAGATAGAGAGAAAGATTGAGTGCACTACATCCCACGACTGCAAATCTACAAGACTTAAGATGATCCGGCCTGTTCAATTATGCATATAATATACTCGTTCTTAAAATTCCTTGTTGGATTTGCGACTAAAAATACACACGCAGGAGATCCACAAGAAATTTAGTCGTTGAGGAGATTTTATCATAGAAAACTAAATTCAATTTACAAAAATTCTTGTTGAAAGAAAGCTCGCTCTAGTTATATATTACTTCCAGCCTTAGCCGATACCCCCTCGATACCAGTGTTGGTGTGGTGTCCACATTTGAACGTATCAGGTGGTCCTGGTATTGGGTAACTTGGAAAAATTTGTTATCAGCCTGGTCCTGCTCTTGGGTAACATGCAGATATCTAGCTTGCAGGCTCACGAAACGTATATGCCTCGAATTGCACGCTTTTTAATGTTCATGAAAACTGGGAGGGATTTTTGAGACTAGATAATTTAGTTAAGTTACAGCGAATTTTCAAAACGGATATCAGAGTTCCAGCAATTGCAAATTGTACATCATGGTGTACTTGAAGATCCGTGCACGAAAACGGAAAGAGAATTTCAGAACCAAAATTCCTTCAATACGTGCAGGTTCCAAATGCTGACGCTATTAGCCCACGAGCACTAATACAATCCGGGGGCCGGTGTCGTGAGCTTGCAAGCTAGATATCGTATGTGGGACCCCAGCGGAAGCAGCAGCACGTTGTAATATTATTAATCAAACTGGCACAGAACACAATGATGGCAATAACAGTACTGAAGCAGTTTTTTTAAACTGCACAGCAGGCTGCAATATATCTCTATATTCTTCAACTGATGGTCTCTCCACCTTCATAGAGAATCCACCCCCGGCTAGACCGGGATTCTCAAATAATATGCCAAGGTATTACTCAATAAGTGCTCCCAGTTTATAATGGGAGGTATTAGCCAAGGTTAAAACAGTGACAAACCGTTTTGGAATTAGAAATTTCATGTAGCCAATGAGAAATGCTCTAAGCATTTCTACGAGTTCTAATTAATTAATCTAGTTTTTGAACATTCAAATGTGCTTCATCACATTCTAAGTCATAAGTTCTGGATTAATATATATAACATTATCTTTATCCAATTCATGAGAAATAAAATCTGAGGCCCTAATGTATTTCATGATCTGTGATCTGCATATATGGGGATCATCGATCACAGTTCAGAATTCATGGCTTTTATAATCAGCAGCTGGTTAGATTGATCAGTATCTTGTATTGGGACGATATCTCTCACATGGTTCGTGCTATGACCACTGTATGCTATTCTAGTGCTTGTTGAGTAGTGTCACCTGTTGAGCTGGATCTTGACATTTAGCACATCAACCCATCATGAGAGATCTCAAATGAATAGCTGCAAAAGATGATCTGCAAAGAAAGTGCCTATCGACTACTTCATTTGTTCAAGTTATATTGTACACTGGTCACAATCAGTAGCTCTAGTCGTGCAGAATACATTAAAGTGATGTAGAGCTGTGATATGGAACTTATGCTGAAAGCAGAGAGCTAGCTGATGGAGAATGATACACAACACCTTCAACAATTTATCCAATGTTTAGTCCAACAACTTTTGATATATATATAACCAACTGACCAGCTGGACGAACGAATTCACATATATTTGAAACTCAAAAAAGAAACTTGGATTCTGATGAGAGCGGTTGAAAGATGACTACCTAAGTACGACCAGCACATTGTGGAAGACATCCTGGAGTCAACTTCCACTAAATAAATTGTGACGAGAATACTGTCTGCAAGTACCCCGTCTGAATCCTTCAAATGTTACAAGACAATTACCTTTGCAAACAATGTGTAATGAATGACAATTACCTGTGCAAACAATGTGCAAAGAGTTAACCCTGTACACCTATAGTATCATGAATTGCCCATTGACCACTGGACTTGTAAATTACTAGTGTCTACTATCTAGCTGCTTATGGATGAAGGGCCTCAAGTTCTCAACGCCCAACAATTGATCCTGGATGAAGTTGCAACTGGTACAATATGCTGCAGAGATCCTCGTCTCGATTTGGCAGCCCGTTATAAACCTTAGTAATTGCGTAGCTGTTGTGTTTTGGATCCTTGTGGGAACACTTCATGGCCATGCCTGCTCGAAGGACAAGAGTCTGACATGATCATGATCTGCAGGCAATTGCTAGCAGCTACTGTATGTCTCAAGGTTGAGAGCCACAGCTGATGAGGTCTATTGATTTGGTTCAAATTTCTTCAATGAGTATCGAATTTTTCAATCAGTTAGTTTTGATTCTGTGAACTCCTTCTCCAAATTTGTGCATCGTCTCGACATGAGCACGTAGTAGACGTCACCAGCTGCTTGGCATGCTCTCGTCATTGTTGATGAAGCTGCCGGCAACAATGATGATCCGTTGTGATCCGTTGTGGTGAGTTTTCTTGAACCCTTCCGAAAAAGCTGTAGACAATGTCGTTACACACCGTGCTAAAAAGAATTCCCTGAGCGCTAGAAAACCCATCATGAACTACATAGAATCATGATCCATTTACAGACGGTTGAACCTTGCTTAATCTCCGCTGCAAACTGAACCTGACTCCAGCTATGGTGCAGCAGCTGGCCCCCAATGTTTACAAAGCATTGGATCATGCTGTCAGGCGTCTGGCGAGTCTGTAAAGGACCACGAGTGATCACTATTCCTGAGCACAAAGCTTCACATATTCACATTGTGCAAGATCTGTTCAGTATGTATATATGTTCAGCTGATCATGCACGACCAGCTGCATGATCATGTTGTGTACAGACGAAGTTCAAACCTCGATGTCAGTGGAATATGGGTACTGATCTGCCAACAGGTCTAGTAGCATGACCAAAGAGATTCTGACACCAGGTCGACGGGGCCAGCACCAATTACATCGGAAGTCCCAAAGTTACGGTTGGAGTTCGTGTTGTACACGAATTCCCCTTGCTCATCCCCACTGCATAGAAATTCACAAGAAGACTGATCAGCAAGGTCACTGAAGCTCTCATGGAGAGCAACCATTGGAGACTCGGAAGGGACGTCGTACAGCTGCACTGCGTTATCCCCGCGAGCTGCACCCCAGCAGTTCGCTGTGGCGTAGTGATCAGGTCCGCACCTGAGTATATGAGTACTCTGGGCTTCATCCTCTCCCTCGCCCATACAGTCGTAAGCTGGATCCTGCTGCTGCATCTTGGTTCGAACGGTACTCCTGTATCGGTAAGAATGCTGAGCAGCTGCTGTTGGGTATGAGGATTTCATTGACGAGATTTTTGATTGCATTAGGGCACTAGCTTGTGAATCACTGATCTCTTGCTTCAATAGCCTTGACAGGTTCGCACTCGCGGCAGAACCCAACAACGCTTTGCAGCTCGCCGTATTGTGCATGTCAATTCCCGGAGACCACATACGGTCGACCGATTTGAGTGCTGTTGCATCGGCGGCACTGCAAGGGTTGCTTCTCACCATCCACGGGCCGAGAGAGGAACAGTCAGTGGGAACCGGACAACCTTCGTCCGTGCAGACTGTAGGGTTAGGCGACTGATCCTGATCATGATCCAAATCATCATGGCTGGGTAGTGAAGAATGTGCATCATTGACGACTTGGTAAGTCGCGATGGAACTTGGCATGTAATTTGCGTACAGAAATGGCTTCTTGTTGGCCGCATTTTTCTGGAAGATTCGGCAAACAACCCATTCATCCTGCAATAAACAACTCTAAACCATTAAACCAACAACACATGTGTATGCCTACCATGACACTCACTGGTATTCAGGGCACATCAATTCTAAGCTCCTGGAAATTTCAGCATCTCCACCGGCGCTCAGTACGTGGCCCTGGAAATCTTAGATGAGGTGGAGCACTCAAATCCAGTGGATCTACTGGAAGACTGCTGTGAACCTGGAAAAATGCACAGCTTTCAGAGCACTGAAGGAGCCCTGGAACAGTCCAATAAATAGAGTGATATCGTATTTATAGACTGCTCCCTGTTTCTGATTTGTTAAATCATTTGATCAGTCAAGCCTGTGGGTTGCTATTAGCCTGTTTGCACTCCCAGTTTTAGTTTTATGGGTGGGGTTCGAAACAAAAGTAACTAAAACTTGGATGTGAGAAATTTTTTTGCAGGGTCACATACTGAGCATCTCACATACACTACAAGTCTGGATTTGTGTACAAGCGGAGTTGCTGGAAAACTTGAATACCTTGGATAGACGTGGGTGATGATGCAGATTACTAGTACTTCTGTCATCGACCTCGCAGCGATACTCATGCATAATCCAGTTGGTTTTCACTCCCCGGGGAGCACGTCCTTTATAGAAAACTAAAGTCTTCTTCATTCCGACAAGATGACCGCGAACTGGTCGAGAGCCGGTGGTCACCACGTCCCTGTCTTTGCCTGTGGCCTTCCAGTACCCTGCTTCAGTGGCCCGGTTGGTTCGCATCCCTGTAGGGTACTTTCTGTCCCTCAGACTGAAGAAGTACCACTCCTTCTCCCCGATCTTGGATTTCTCTGCAAGACCATGCATACAACAGCTTCTCTTGTTAGGATCTGAAGAAACCCATGACTTTAGGGAGCAATTAGGATGCAGCTAAAGTGAAATTGGTCATCTCGGAAATGTTGCTGACGGTGATCAGAGAAAGGGTCGAAAGCTGGAGGGGAAGAAGTCATACCAGGCAGATCCCAGGGCTCACACTTGTTGAGGTCGACTTCAGATATTGCATGTACTTTGAAATTAGCGTTCAGCAACTTCCGTGCAAGATAGTAACTAACGAGCTCTTCGTCTGTCGGGTGGAAACGGAAACCTGGTGGGAGCCATGCAGGCTCCGACTCCAGCTTGCCTTCCTCATAAGTAAATGCTCCGATATTGTCGCTGCTAGGCTTGAAGACCGCCATGAGAACTTGTAAGGAACGTCTCTTGAGCACCTGCTGCAGTGGTTGCACTACTGAACTGCAAATCTAGATGCAGCCGGCAAATTTTATCGATTCAGCTTATATGATCTGCATGCGGATGAGAGCCTTGATCAGTACTGAAATTCCTTGACCTCTTAACCAAAGATCTGGATAAACACTGATGCAAAATACAGACGGTACAATAGATGGGCAAATGTTCTACAGAGACCTCAGAAACTTCTCTCAAAGTGTCTATCTGTTATATTAGCTTCGATCTGAAGAAACCTATTCTGTTTACGAATTTCCGAACCCCTAATGGAAAGAGACTAAAATAGGTCGCAAGCTGGTCTAGATGGTTTGAGAAACACAAAAACTCAAAACTTTCGGATGCAGATGCTCCATGCTGTTTCCCGAGTCGCAACAAAGCAAAAAAAAACCAGAGAGAATTACTAGAAGTTGACAGAAGCCGAGAATATCAAGCTCTTAAGACTCACCGGGATCAACTTGGAACATGGGTCGGTCCAGGACAAAGAAGTTATGAAATATATGTAGCAGCTGGCAATAATAGCTAGAGTAGTCCAAAAAGCTCAATCATGAGAGTTCTCGGGATTCAAAGCTGTTTCTGACTAGAGCTTGTAATACGACTAGTACTAGGGTTGTTGATTGAACACTAGCAGAGGCGGCGTCATTTGGAAGACACAAGGACACTAGACTTGAGGTTAAAAACTTGAAGCTGATAGATCAACAAAGATCGTTAGCAAGAAACAATGCCAGCTGATGTATAACAAGCAAGGATGCATTCCCACTGAACGTAGCAGACACGAAACAGAAAAGCCCTGGGTACAGAGAGAGATCAGATCGACTTTTGCACAGAGACTAGTTAGAGAGAGAGACGGAGACAGAGAAAGAAAGCTAGCGCAGCAATTACCAAACCCAAAAAACCAAACATGACAATACCAGGGGTGGGGATTGTATAGCAGCGTGTGAGATCAGGAGAAGAGCTGGGAAGGTGCGCGAGTCACAGGGGACTTAGGTAGGACCCGCTGTTGTGATGACTGTGCGAGGGAAAACAAGACCAGACGACTCCTCTCCAGTACTGAGCTTCGTTATATAAATACATGTACAAGCTCAGCGGTAGATTCTTATATATCCTTGGGTCGAAGTCCTCAATTCAAAAACCGTTAAAAGTCTCATTGGAGACTGGTCATTATGAAATAATAAACACATGGTTGGTTGAAGAAGAGGAGGGGAAAAAATGGATTCATCTTGCCTTACAAATTTTGCATCACCAAATTTGCAGATCTATGATCTTAGCTAGACTGGTACACTTACCCCTAGAGAGTCTGATGCATGCACCTGCTCATATTGGTAATTATGCTCTTGATCAATTTTGTAATAAGTCAAGTTGCGCGTTTTGCTTTATTCCGCTTGTTTTTCTCCCTTGAGATCTTATTTGTTTTCTTTCGAGAAAGGAATATGCTCACTGGATGAAGGATCTGAGGAGGAGGAGGAGGAGGCTAGATCTCTAAGTCTTCCACGACACTGGCCTGGAAAATCACAAACTAATTTACTTGCCACTAACACGTCTGTTATATTCCTTTATCCTTAATCCCCAAATCCCATTAATAGTAAGCTGCTTCATTCCATCAAAGTGGCCGGAAGGTAAGGTAGACTTGGACCAAAGAAAAAAGGGTTGTAATTACTAGTGATGAGTAACTACTACCTTATGGAATGGTCAGTTTCGACAGGCAAAGTTCCAAAATCAATTAATTTTAGGCTATGAGGTCATTTTGGACACTTGACCTAAAAGTTTTTAAGGTTCAACACATGGGTTTTCAAATATTTGGACTCTAATTTTATATATATGTCTTTTGTCCATTACTTTTCCACTCTTATAGTTGTTTCAGAAGATATTATCTGGGAATTATCATTCAAGAGATAAGGTATAATCCTTAATTTGGTTTGGGTTTGATTTTGTTGCCATTAGTTTTTAGTTATCAAGATTCTTTTCTCTTACTATGGAATGTGAGCCATAGCTCACATTAGGCAACATGGAATAATTTTCACATTTTCATTGCTCCAATTTGAAAATTTTAAAACATTCATCACAATATGGATTATATATAATTTTAAATACAAATCATCAAAATGCCCATGAAATTTCTTATAATTCTCTTTTTATGATTTTTATAATTTCCGCCAAATCTGACGAGAAGGTAGAGTAGCTACATAGATAGCTGGGTTACTAAATATAGAAACAGCGAAAGCGTGCACTTTGCAGTGCAATTGCGGAGTCACTTGAGAGTGATCATAGGTCAGCAAAGCACCTGCACGGAATCAGCCACGAGTCTGGCCTGCAGTCTATCAATCCCCACGAGGGCAAGCACATCCATTGCAATCATATGGAGACCTTGTAATAGCGACTTGACCGCTTCCCAGTCCCAACCCACCGCCCCCAAAACCTCCTAGAGACGTATATACAGATGGCGGCCAAGGTTTCCGGGCAGGAGGAAGAGCTGCCGATTGATTCTATTTATCTATCTATGACGCGAATCCAGGCACTCTTAGGCTCTAGGCTTGAAAATCTTGCACATGATCTAGATCGCCGGGGAGGGGGGGAAGGGGGGAAAGAAAGTGACAGTAAAGAGATTAGATCACGTCAGTGATGTCTGCAAAAAGACCAGCCGCCACTCTGGCTTCTAGCGTAGAATTATGTTTTACTACTTATCCGTGCCCGGTAATTCAGGAGAGTACCTGATGCACCACCTTCGTCGGATTCACACTGCCGGTCTGATCAGTCCTTGCTCTAGTGGACTATGTAGACTGCTAATTTACGCTACTGGCTGTTGAGAGGTCAGAACCTGCACGACCCGACGAACAGTACCCCCACCCTGCCCAGCAGCAGCAGCGAGCTCGTGCCGCAGCTGGGGGTACGTGACGGTAGCGTGAAACTAGACTTAGACTTGCATGTAACTACCACGTGAACATCACCCAAGCATGCAACATATGGCATGATGTAATTTCATGCTGCTGCTTTCATGGAGGAGTAATAAGCTAGCTAACCACCTAAAGATAACTGGAAGTGCAAACTACTTAAGACTATATCTTTAATGCTTTTTCTTCACTTGTTAAAATGATGAAAGAAAGGGAGGGAAAAAAGCATACAAACAAAATCCAATCCACCTAAGAAACTTGTGTTTCCAACCAAGGGACCTAGATGTGAAAGTTGTTCTTTGGGACGTGCTATAGTCACTCATCCAACCAGAATACAATCTTTTAAGGAAGGAAGTTCGTTTTGTCTAATCGTGACCGAGTTCTCCCAAACCATGACGTCCTCACTGCACTCTTGGTTGGTACAGTTGGAAAGCCATTAATGAATGGGGTGCACTGAGTTTGTTTTCTAATGTTTAGATGTGCTGTGGATGAGTTATTGAATATTGAACAAATTTGTGAATAAAATTCAAAAGTAAAATTTTTAAAGAAATTAAGGCATTATGCTAAGTTGGTATTGTTGGAAATTGCTCAATGAGTAGGATTTCTGGAGATGTAGTTTTGTAATTTTTAGAACTAAGGTAGGGAATTTTGAGTAATTTTCGTCATTGGAAATTCAATAGAAATTCAAAATTCAAATTCCATTAGTTGGGCAACAAGTTCACACTTGGGCCAACAGCATAGGCCATCTACATAACCTTATGTTCAAAAGTTTTCAAGCTTCTAATCGGTCCTCCCCTCATCTTCCACTATGCATAACCTCTCCCTCTTCTTTTTTCTTGCATACATCAATCTAGACAAAGAATTGTTATGGATTTTAATCCATGGGGAGGAGGGTTACATATTTTTTCATCCATCTACAAGAAGGTTATCCAACTTTTCATCCACCCACATGAAGTTTATGGGGTCACTTTTAAACCTCTGCACAGAAGGCTATGTCTAGATTAGCATCTCTGGGTGGTTACCTAGTCCATAAGATGCACCAAGAAAAGAAACAATAAGGTAGATCTAGATAGCCTGGTCGTTGAACACATAAACTTGGTTTGGAGATATTGCTACCATCATCTAAACCTCGCATCAAATTCAAAGATATTAAATGACCAAAATGCATGTGAACAGAAAATGGACCCACTTAATTCTCTGGAATACACACTCAACAAAATTGTCACAAATTTTGGAGCCATAATTTTTGAAAACTGACACCTGGCCAAATATGGAGATGTCTTTGAGACCTTCAATGAAGTTTGAACAGGTGTGCAAATCCACTTGATGGTAGTTTACCAAACAACGAGAAAACTTTACAACGTTCCTAGGAAACAACTATAGTACAAGGAACTTGTGTTGACAGATTGGAAAAAAACATTTTGGACATACCTAGACCTGATGTTGTCCTAAAAAGATTGACTTTCTACCTAGATTAGGTGACTGTGGAGATGCAAAACATTTCCATCACAAACTAATGTCCTCCTCCAAGGAAATTATGTGGACTGTATGATTGGTATGATTGGCTTGCCTAAGCAAGGACGATACCAAGCTGCCTCTTATTAGAAGAGTAATGATGCAAAGGATTGTTCACAACTGTTCTTCCTTTTTTTCTTGGAACAAAAAGGGAAATACCCATTGCCAGGAAAGAAGAGAACAACCGCAGGACCAGAACCAAGGGCCATCAGGTTCACAACACTGTTTGAACAGCTAATGTTATTCCCACTGAAATAGTAAGGACAATGATTAGATTTGACTTTCTGAAGCATGCAAGCCACAAACTAAGCCAACGGGGCCGCCCCGCCCATTCTGTAGACTGTTGTCTAACAACTCCACAAGTTGAATTTACATGCCCACATTGTGTATTTTATGTGACCCACTACTAAGTGAAGCATCCATTGTTTATCTATTTTGACTCAGTGATCGGATGAACTGGATTTGAGTTACCAATTGGCTGCAGGGATTCACCTTGGTAATCTATCTTGTAAACCCTCCTACCTCCACCTCAAGCTACCTATGTACTTATCTATGTCAGTGGGTAGGTATCATAGGGTAGTTGCTAGGAAATTTAAGCCGCTACTGTGTTTGTAACGGTGTTACTATGTATGCCGTTACTATGTATGTATGTAAGCAAATTGGTGGGTACTAGGTATGCAAATATGTGTGGATTGTTAGTACATAGCTAACCAACCATGGTTAGCTACTGGAATACAAAGAAAAAGTGTTTCCTGTCCACGTACCATCGATCCTGCATAGCAGGTGCTGGTTCACTCTGGCAACTTGTATAGTAAATACTACAGCTAGGTGCGCCCAATGCTTATTTCTTACATGGCCACTGACATGTCAATGGTCCTGTGCTAAAGCCTTCGGTGAACCAGCACCCACAGTAGTACCAGGTCCTGAATTTTTGTAGGTTGCTTCTAACTATGGTAAATATCCCATCCTAAGACCAAATGAAGATCTTGAGTCCAAATTTAACATTTCTTGGGTAGAATATGGCCACTAAAAGGCCTAACTCAAGGAGGTGAAGGTACCAGTGTGGGTGCTGGTTCACCTTGGCCCTCATGTGAGCTTTGAAAGAAAATAAACCATGTAGGTTAGCCAGGTTGGTCACCAAACACATAAGAACTTCAGATGAATTCACATACTAGGAGTGGGATTTTTTGGGCATGGGGTTCAAAGAGAACTTGTGTCTCATCTCTGAGCTCATCCATAGTTGCAAAAATTAGGTGAGTTGGTAGGGTGAAAGCATGTTAAAGTATATCAATTGGTGATATGTACCAACAAGTAAAAGTAAATTTAATTTTTTTTGTATTTTAAGTATTTTAGTCATGCTATAAATTTTGAGGTGTACTTATCATATTAAATAAATCATATATGATCATTTGTAACATATATTATTACTCTCACTCATTTATTTATTTATTTATTGAAAGTTTATTACTCTTGCTAACATTGCACATTTTCCAAATCAAATAAATCAAATGATGTGTTACTAATGTTTGACCCATTTATGCAATTTGATACACATTTTTTGATATTTGAATTTTTGGATTATGACAATGTGAAGCCTTTCAAAAGTAAGTTTTCCATAAACTCTAATTTGGCGTCCAAAATATGTTTTTTGATATGATACTAAAGTGCATGTTGTATTTTTTTAATTTATTAAATCATGCCCCAAACCCTTTCAAAATGCAACATATGAGTGAAATTTTCAAATTAAATCTTTTTGACCTACTTTCAATCTACTTTCTCACAACAAGATAAACTAACAAATTTTGCAAAGTAGATTGAAAATAGGTTTTTAAAAAGGTTGATACAACTTTTGAAACTTTCAATATCTTCAACATATCACATTTGATGCCTTTATGTATTTCAAAAGGACAATCTCCTAAAGCATGACCTACTTTTTAATCTACTTGTCACAAATTTGTGTTTTTTTTACCTAGGATGATTACTTTTTTTAGTATACTTTAGTATGCTTTCACCTAGTAGAGAGATGTGAAAATCATGTCTCCTTAAAGGAAAGGGGTTCATTAACAAGGAAAATTTTTCAATGAACTTTTTTCTCCTTCATGATGCACATTCAACATTTAACAAGTGGACAAGATCTAACCATTGACAAAATCAAATTCAATGAAGATCTATTCATTTATTTGTTTAAAAATCATTCATTTTCCATCAATGGAAGATATCATTACCACAAAAAATTGAAGGAAATCTACAATCATGGGCAAAGCCTTATCTATTTAATTGTAAAATCTCAAGTGGCATCACATTTTTAACATCCTAGGTTTAGTGTTTTTATTCTTTCAATGCAAAGTAATCTTTTATAAGGCAATCTTGTGTTGCAATCTTGTTAAAACATGACCTTTAGATTTTTATCAAATCATTGCCCTTGCTTTAACTGATTTTTAAGCCTTTTGATGTAGCCCCTAGGTTGATAGTTATGAACTTTAAAGGACAAGTGATAAATCCTATAGCAAAAATTTTGTGACATGTGTCCTATGCATATCTTATTGCAAGCATTATTAAAATATGTTTATTGATTTTTTTTAAATTGCTTTTGAATTACACTTTGAATTAGAATCTTAGGACTCTCACATAGATTTTTTCTCTTCTTTGTCTTTCCTTCTTTGTATTTATTCCTATAGTCGATTTGTCCATGGTTTTTTGTCACAAAATTTTTATTAAGCATTAGTTAAATATTACTACCTATGACTAATTACAATCTAATAATGGTTTTTTCCCCTTGTTTTTCTTACAAGTAGATGTGGCAAGGATAGCAAATTGGCAAAGCATAAAGGAACTTGAGTTGAATTGGCAAAATTGTGGAGTTCCAATAGTTCACAAATGGGTCCATGTAAGTCTATTTATAGGTTAGAAATAAGTTTTTTAGCTTCAATTTCTTTTGTTGTGGGACTTGGACTCATAAACACTTCCACATAGTACTTCAAGTCTACCTCCTATTGGTCAACATATTGCAATTATATTTCTACATCATCTTGAATAGATGTTATGTTCACTGGTTGTGTGGTAATTCCATCCTCCCCCATTGTTAACCTTCATCAACCATTCCATCAATACACCATGATCTTAAATGTTAATAGGTTCTATGATGTATGCATCACTTGATCTTGTCTTGTGATCCATGGCCTTGGGATTGAATGTGTAAATTCTTATTGCTTTAAATCCATTCATGATTATTTTTTTAAGAATGTTTGATCTAAAGCCTTGTCCACTTAGTTAGCAAATGTGCGTTTTCTAGTTCACAATTATTACTTTTAACTATGACATTGTTTCTCTCTTTCTTGAAAGAAAAATTTGAAAGGCTTGAAACAATTCACATCTTGAGGTTATAGGGGATGGGAATTGTGAGAAGGTAAGGTGACCATATCTAACCCAAATTCCTATGCTTGTTTTATGGATTTTAACATAACATATGAACCATGCCCATCTTATACCCATATATGTCTATTTGATTGAAATATCTCTCCTAAAATTGACCTTTTAAAAAATGAGCATAATTCTTTGTTTTTGTTTAATTGCAACAACACTCATGTCCCTAATTTTTAATGTCTAATGTAATATTGTTGAATCCTTTCACCCATGAATATGTAATGAACCCCCAATTACATTTGCAACATACTGGACTATCAATCATCCTTGATTTTGTTTTGCCATTCATCTAGAATAACCTTTAAATGTTTTAAGATTCTTAAAGCATTGATGGGGGATCTTCAAATGATCGATAGTTTATTCATTTGGATGTTACTTTTATGTTTTACTTTATGATTCAAATGCATGCTTTTGGTGGGAATCCAATGTGCTTACAATGGGGGGAAGTCAGATGTTTTTCAAGGTCATCAATGTGTTTTGTGTTGGAATGTAAAGATGTTGTTATGCATTGAATCTTAAAGTCTTATTTGTTCATTCAAAAAAATGTTTATACCACAAAACGTTAAATCTTGTAATCTTACATTAAGTCACCCCCATTACCAAACAAATATTTTCATTGATTAAAGTAGGCTAGTGATTTATTATGTAGTTTTACACTTTATACTAAACATTTAGATTGTATCCTTGGGTATAATTTTAGTAAAATTGTGTTATTTTACACCTATGACCAAACATTTGGTGTTAAGGTTAGAAATTTTTAGGCTAATTAATGCCATGAACATCCTAGTAAGTAGTTAATTAGTAGTGCTATATTTATTTATAGACTTTTATTTATAAGGGATGAAGCTAATGGGGTGGTTAATCTTTGAAGATAATGATTAATATTTGTTATCCAATTAATTAATGAAATATGTGAAAAAGATTAGGATAAGGAGAAGAAGATAAGGAAATCCACATGTGTGGTGGGCAACCTTCCTTAGTTCTTTATTTATCCTTTGAAGAGGAAGGAGAATTATTACAATTCTCAAGGTAGCATGGTAGCAAGAAATACGGAGAGGTTGGGAATGTTGGTAAGAGAACCATGTTGAACTTGGTGTTGTGTAATGGAAAATGGTTGAAAGTTATGTGAAATCAAGTGCATTATTTCTTTTCATTTATATTGGCTTTTTTAAAAAAAAGGAGTTCCTTCTTAATTGATGTAAAATATTAGTTTTTTAGTTTGATTCTTTTTTTTTTTTGCAATGAAATTAGTTTTTATACTTGCTACTAAAGTATGAGAATAGGGCTATTGCAAGAAGGTAGTTATCATTACAAAGCATTAACATAAAAGTAGCATTAGATTTACGAGTTGAAAGGGTAGATTAATGTGTAGATGGCAAGCCATAGTTATAAGAAGTCTATGGGTATTGTAGATGGTAAGCAACAACTCCAAGAGGTTTGCAGGTGGCTATGAGTTTTCTGTCAAGTCTACAAATGACAATAGGTGCAAGACAGTAGTTGACACAGGATGGTAGCTATTATGAGATGGTAGGTAAATGAAAGATAGGTCTCACTTATATATCTTTCCATTTTTTTATTTTTCTACTCGACAATTCTTTCCTTGATGGTAATTAGGTTATCAGATCCTATGGTTTTACACTTGGCTTGTAAGCTTGAACAACTTTATTTTATAGAAATGCATGGAATCACTCCCATCACCAAACATATTTTTATTTTAAATGGGATGCAAAGAACACCCTAGTGTTCAAATATTTAACCCATGACCAAACACAAAACAATTTGCCCAAATGTGAGTTATAAAAAACTAGACACAAGATTTCCACATATGTTCAGTTGTAACCAATGTAGTCAAGGCGATTGACCAGCCTAGATCAGAACTTTTGCTTCAATCAATCATTAGCCTATGTTCAGTGATGTGCATAGATACTCTACATGGAATATGAGTTGAAGACAAAAGACTTCTAATTAAAAAGTAACCAATAAGATCCATCAACCTCGCATCCACTTTCCATATTCCCAATATCAACATAAACCATGGTTTGGATTTCACAAGGAACATGGTTCTGCAGAATCAGATCAATTTGCATCCAAAGTCTCCAACTTGGGTGTGAACTTTGACTTTCTATTGCATCTTACAGGAGAGAATATTCTCAATTTGCATATTTGTTGTACTTTTTGTTTTTGTTTCTTTACAGGAAATTGATAGGTGTTTTCATGAGCACCCATCTTTTGCCACCCTTTAGGTTAATTGGTCCTTTGATGCGCTGATTGTCCATGAAGCACATCTTTTGGACAAGTTGAACAAATTTGTGACATGCAATAGCACGATGATGGGTGCAAACTTGAACTCATGAGGCATCTAAAGCATCCAGGACTCACCTAAGACAACAAGAGTAATACAAGCCTCAGATGAAAATGTTTAAGTTTGGATGAATGAAAAGAATGTAATGTAGTGTCAAGGCAAATATTCAGTTGGCTGCTTTTGAATGTCAATTATTCTTGGGTTCTAATTTTTTAAGGTGTATCACCCAGAACATAGTAAATCTGAGCTGATTCAAACACCCAAGTAGAGAAGAGTCAATTGAGCAGTTATACCAAACTATTCAAAGTTGTAGTGGATAATATACTTAATTGATCAGATTCTTTCCCAAGAACCATTTGGCCAAACAATATCTAATCGGAAACCATAAGCTAGCCAAACGACAACTAGCTTATTATCATTGAAATATTCCTCCAAGACAAACTGCCATGGAAGTTGCACTTGCTAATTCCCATGTGATCTTACTTACAACCCATAAAAATAAACCCCATTGTGGGTCACCTACATAGCTGTTAGAATTCTTGTGCATGCCAGGGTCCAATGATGGTACCACTTTCGGGTAATAAAGAATTTTGAGATCACGTGTAGCCATGGCACACTAAGAGGGATGACCAACTGCACAGAAAGATTTTCAACCTGGCAAGATGAGCTTTTGCATGATTTTGTTTTTGTCTGTGAAAACTACCAGATCCTTAAGAAGCACATTATATGTCCCTGAGAAACAGGGTCAGATATCAAGTTTTGCAATACCACCATGATCAGTCTGTTGGCCCACAAGGTTTTGAAACCATCACTTGACCTTCCATACATAAAAATAAACATGTCACATACTTGTAAGTTGTGATTCTGCAAACTTGATCCCATGATGACCAAATGCAATATATACCGGAAACTTGTTCCAATGATGATCAAATGCAATATATACCAAACTAGTGAGTTCTGGAATGTCTAGCCTGGGGAGGTGTTTATTGAATTTATTCTTTACACATGGCTAAAAGTTCCTTTTTTCCCAGATTTCTTGCATATTATTGATACCAGTATCACTATCTCTGAACAGAGGAAGTTCTAAGGACATCCTTAGCTTTTTCCCTGTTTTTGATTTATTTAATTTCTTTCAATAAGATGGGGGGAAGGGCATATATCCCCTTTTCTATAGAATAGCTAGTCAAAATACAAATCACATGGTCATCATATTTGTTTAGGTTTTCATCATTGGCAATTTGATATCTTTTTTTAAATAAATCTTTAAACTTATCAAAATGGTTTGTGATTCTACAAAAAAATCCTAAACTTATTTGAGGGGTAAAATGACAGAGATTTGCCATGTCCATTAAAGCCACAAGAGAAACACAGGCCAATCTTTGTTTACAGCAGTTTAATCAAGCAATGCACAAGATAGTCAAACAAGAAACCTTGTATACTTACTTACAATTTACACCACCTCCATCATAACTACACAGCCACATTCACAAACGTAGTCCCATAGTTTGTGCCCCTGCCATTAGCCTAGGTCAAAAAGGGTAAAGAATAAAGGTAAGCATATAAAGTTTTAATTACCAATGAGGTGAGCCAGCATGTATCCAAGGGGCCCAGTTTTTTTTCTTGAGGAGAGGGGGGCGAGTGTTGAATTTTGTTATTCTCAATGTGTTCCCATCAAGTTTTCACTGTGTTCCCTAACATGTTCCCAATAGCACCTCACTTTACTGCCCATCCTTTGCGCTAAGTTTCACTCTTGTAAACCTATATAATCAGCCCAAAAGGAGGAGACTATGATAGACCTATTTTGGGATTGTTCAAAGCTTGATTGAATAGTTGGGATCCTCCTTGCAATCAATTTCCCATTTGTTCCCAAAAAAAAGCAATTTAAATGCATGATTAAATTGTTTCATGATGGGCCTATCAGACATGCCCATCACAAAAGAAAAAAATTGAACTTTGGGGTCCCCACAATTATTTAATATGATGTCATAATTACACAATATCCCTCACCCAACCTTTTTTTAACCCCTTTCATTAATGCATACATTTTGCAATTCCTTTGATCAAGTTTGTGATTGTTAGATACTTAATATGTATAGACATTGTTTCTACTAATACTCCCAAGGGCCATTGCAACTACAGTAGTACACAAATTCCAAAGCCATAGGTATGTCATATAAACAAATCCATTAGAATCAGTACACAAAATTTTGTACAAATGCTTTCAGAATTATGCATAGCTGGAAGATATGTGACCCAAAGAAAAAGTTATCCGAAGGAACATTCTCTTGATATACACTCGTAGTATCTGACAACATTTATCTTTCCTTGAATTCATGTGACTATGCAATACTGCAAGGTCTGAGCAACAAGAGCCTGTGCTAACAAATTAGTTGACCAAAACAAAACCAGCCTTCTCTCAAGAGACTTGCGCGCCATGGGCCATTGTATCTCAATGCACTTATGTGTCAGAATAATAAAACATTTTTTCACTTATTATACAACATTCAACAATCAACTATGTTGTAAGAAACGTTCTATCCACAACTGCAAGACTTCACTAATAAGAACACGTGCTAATAAGTTGGTTCAAGATAGATTTGACTGTGTTATGGATATTGGAAGTTGGAACGTGCCTTAACAGCCGTCTGATGCCAGCTTACCTTAGCTTTTGGATAACAACAACTGCTTGGTTGAGTCTGTGAATTTGCAGACCAAGAATGAGTAAGGATTTTCTTGGGGTTTTCCCTTGCCACCAAAGATAGACATTTCCTGACTTACTACTTTCACTCCAAACTAATGTCTCTGGTCAAAAGGTGACACGTTGCATCACAAATTCAGCATAAATCTTAGTGTTGAGCTGTTATGGAAGCTCCACCGTCATCATTGGCTGGAATTTTTTCCCCCGATGTTTCCAAATGACACGTGTGAAGAATCATAATTGGAGATTAGTTTGATAGACATGTATGCTTTTAGCCAGAATATGAGAAACAGGACTGGAAGACTATGGTGATCAAGATGGTTCTTAGGGTTCATAACTGCGATTCTCAACACAAAAGCTCAGAGATTTACAGTTGGATTGCATATATAATCACAGTTCTTGATTCTTTTGAAAAGATCAAACAATCACCTGTAAAACTGCCAGTTCTTTACTGGTTCTTTTGTGAAAGCAGCCAGTTGTTTCACGTTTTTCAAATAACCAAAATTGGCAATTCTTTGCTTCTGAATCTTTTCCCCCCAGAAAACTGGACCCTACACTATTTCATTTAGACAATAATGTCACCTCTTGTCATGTTTGCCAAATTAGAAATGAGGGCTGAGGGAGAGACTGAAATCTGTGATCCTGAAATATTTTTTAAACTGAAACCAAGGATTCTTCAAAAATGCAAAAAACAGCACAACACTGGTAAATAGTACTATCAAAGATTCAAGATTGAATCTTACTAAAAACATGATTCGCACATGGTGTTAAATCAATGGTAAGTCAATGTTAAGTTTTCCTAATTTTCAAGTGCATTCACATATGGATTGTTAGCTAACAATATTAATGACGTGGCTTTGTAGATGGCAAAGGTGTTAGCATTGGTGGTACCTAACATTCAATCTAGCACAAAACCTGCATCTTAACATTTTTTTCAATGCTAGTTAACAAGGCCAAAAATGATCTTTTAACTCAAAGTTAGCTAGCACATACAAGATGGGGGGTCTAGATCCCTCGTCCTTCCCACTTATTGCCCACATAGAGCAACTATAGACCAGTGGTTGTTTAGGAATTTTTGTTTGTAGCCGAAGTGGCTATCATCCATAGAAAGATGTAGAAGAACAAATGGCGATCATTTAGGTACATTTAGCCAAATCTGGCTGTAAATCAGAAATAAATAATCATCCCTCTATGTTTAGGGGGTACATTTGGTAGTCTGAATGCTCTATGCTGTTAGCGTAGCAAAATAAGTTGTGGCACATAGCAATGTCTTTAGGTGTGAATGCACAATAGCTAGTCACTGCAATAGCTTTTACAATAGCTCTTTCCTGGGACTTCTATCCCCAGTTTGTGGATGGGAGAGTCAAACAAGAAAACACATCAAAGATTTAAAGGCCTGAAACAATCTAGACTGGGAGTGATGTGTGAATTCCCAAATCACTTCCAAAATATTTGTGCCAGATTTTTCATGAAAAAACATAAGTCAAAATTTGGTGAAAATTCTCCAATTTAAAAAATCATTCTCTCATGTCATTATAAGTCATCATGTGCTATTAAATTGGCACTCAACAATATTGAAACTAACAAAGTCACACACATGAAAACATGCACACACAAATGTTGAAACCCTATTCACATTGAATTGGATTTCAATAACAAATAACAAACTACAAAAAATTATTATCATATAGTAATTACTTTACAAAGTTTTCAACTCATTCCCAAGGTATTATCATCATTTTCTAGTAAGATGTTTGTCTAGATGATATGATCGTTAGAACACCTCCATCAAAAAGTAAAATGGCATGCATACTATATTTTGGATCACATATAGTAGCTCAATAGTGTGAAATCCACTTTACACTTTAAAAAATGCCCAAGTAAAATGCCCCTCAAGAGGGCATTTGAAAAGAAGCTAATATTATTTATTTGCCAACAATAATGATTGCCTCCCCCCCACTTAAATAGTCTCTTTGCTAATCAATATTGTCTTATTTTACTTTTATAGTTTTATTACTAGCTACTTAATTTAAATTTGAACTATTTAGTAGTTAGTTTACATTTTAATTTGAACTTGATTCATGACATTTAGTGGTTTTCCAAGCAAACATTATTATGAACCAACAACCTATATACTTTCAACATTACTTTGAACTACCTCAAAGCAAAGGTTGTTTAAACTCAATGGACCAAATACTTTGTAAGGACCAAGTTCTTACCCCTTATACCCTCACCACTTGATTCATGACCATCTAGTGGTTTTCCAAACAAACATCAAATTATGAAGCAACAACCTATATACTTTTAACATTATTATGAACTACCTCAAAGCAAAGGTTGTTTGAGTTCAATAGACCAAACACTTTGAAAGGACTAGGCCCTTACCACCTATAGCCATGTCACATTTCAATGACCCTTTAAAATTTTACAAGCAAACACTCATAATATCCAACATTGGGTAGTTGAACAAGATCATACAAAATGTTTCACAAACCATAAACACATGGAATTTAGTGGATTCCAATCTTCAAACCAACTTAACTCTTGTATGTTTTTCTAATTTTAGTGTTTTAAATAACACTTTATAGATTGTCTAAACATAGATTGAATTTACTTGACCAACAAGAAGTACCTCTAACACTATTTAGAACTAGCCTTTCAAGAAATCGACGATGAACATGGATAATGTTCTTGCCAAATTGGCGTTTTATCATTGCACTTGTTTAGGGTTATCACCTATAGACATCGAACATGCAGATTCTACATAAGCAACAAGTTTTGCATTTTTTGCAGCAACTTGATCACTTTTTGTTACTCGTAACTTTACCTAATGATGCATGTAATTATGTTGATACATCCTCTTGTAAACTTTCTTTTTCTTGCAAGGATCTAAAATCTCCTCCTCACTTTCCAAAAATAAATCACCTCCACCTTCGTCTACCACAACTCCCACACTATCATCCAAATTAGTGTCTTGTGTTCCAACAAGATTGACATCCCTATTGTCCACTTGAGGATTTTGGCATCAGTAGCCATCAAAACAATCTTCTTCAAGTTCAAGAGCTTGGCAAGGAGCTCATTTTATTTATTTATCAAATTCCCCATGTGTCATGCCCGTACATGGCCTCATACATGATGGCTAATTATGCCTTTTAAGGTTAATGTACGCTTTTAAGGTAAGTGTACGTTCTTAGGGTTTTAGCTTGTTGGTGGCTGTATAAAAGGCCAAGCCCTTCCCTTCTCTTTTTAGTTTTTCTATAATTCTTTTGTTAGGAAAATTTCCTCCATAATCAAATTGGAATTTTAATTGTTCACGGTGGTTATTGCATGGCCACCATCTACATACACTACATGTTCATTCCTTCTTTGTAATTCAATTCTAGAAAAACTTTATTCTTTGTTGCTTAATGTTGAAAGCGGCAAATTTCTTGTGCATTTGAGTTTTTGAGTTTTTGGTGTTGGTGTTGTTGTTACTATTGTTCCTAGTGTTGCTATTGTTGGTGTTGCTGTTGTCAGAGGGAGCTTGCGTTGCTACATGAAGGAGCTTGTGTTGTTACATTTCTACTAATAGAGTCGGGATCTTGGAGCAAGTTTCAAAGTTTTTTTTTTCTCTTTCTCTTTCAAGCATAGAGACGCGCACTCTTGTGGCGGTTGAAGACTCTTGAAACTCCCAAGTAAATTTTTTTTTAAAAAACAAAAATTTCTGCCATTGCTACCGAACGCCATCGTTGCAAAGCGCCATTGTTGCCAAGCAGCGTTGCCGCAACTTACAACGACGCGAGTTGCAACGTTATCGCAAGCTCTTATAGCCGCAAATAACGATGTACATTGCAGCGCCGTTGCAAGTTGCAGTGTTGCAAGTTACAGTGCCACTACCACTTATAGCGACGCAAGCTATAACATTGCCATGAATTCTTGCAGTCGCATGAGCTGTAGCTTTTATAGTCGCACGAGCTTGCAACGTTTGCAACCATTAACCATTGCCACAGAGCTCCTCCATCCGTCCATGGACTTCTGTCCGTCCACAGACTTTCGTCCAATGTTCGTCGGACTTCCATCGGACTTTTATCCAACTACCATCCTACATCCTACGTTTTATCAACCTGCCATCATGCGTCTTGCATTTTGTCATCATATGTCATGTGTTCTATCATCCTGCATCATGCGTTCTACTATTTTACCGTCCTACCTTTTCGTCCAATGTCCATTTAATTTCCATCCAACCTTTGTTCGACCTTCATGTGACGTCCATTTGACCTCCGTTTGACATTCGTCTGTCACTAATCATTCTTGGCGATGCATCGTATTCTTCAAATCGTACATTGTGTTAGAACTTAGTAGTTAATGTTTTATATTGTTACAAAATTTTAGGGCATGGGACAACACCGCGTCCTCAGATGATGAGAGCACTACCGCTCAGCCAGAGGCCAAGTATCAACTATGAAGTAACACATAATCCTTTGAACTGATTTCTTTAAGTTCATAATCTTCACAATAGTACCATCAAGCATCTACAGCACCACCGCCATCTAGTACAACTCCTACCAAGAATTTAGGTTCAGGTTACACTACATCAACGGTACATCATAGTCCATTTGGAAGGGTTCATCAGTGGGGTAAGCATGTTGCCGCACTTGTTTTCACACCGTCACCGTACATTCCGTTGTAAGTTGTTACCTCTACACCCATATACACCATGGAGGTCAATAATTCCTCTGGGAGAATTGAAAATTTCAGTGGAAAGCCAGGTGTTATTTTTTTGAAGGAGTTCAAGGCAATTTTCTCAACTATGGTTTGTGAATTGAAACTCAAGTATGGTGTTAATTACATCGAAGCATTCACATTCAAACAATTGGCCCATTATGTGCACTATGAGGCATTAGTTGTCTACGAATAGCATTCTCCAAGGATTTTGGACGTCACCCAGATCCCCAATCCAACTTATGCCACAGCCATCGCCATCATTTCTCAAGCTGCACTGCAAACTGCCATTACACATCATGGGACTATGCCCAATAATCTAGATCCGATACCTACTTTAGTAAACCTTTCTCCTCAACAACTCATTGTTGCTACTACAAACATTCCTCCCACCATCGATGCACCAACTTTTGCTGATCCAATGGGGGAATTCTTTCGAGTTCTTAAACTAAAATTTCTGGTGAAGAATTTTGCAGCTCGCCACATTCTCTCGGCAAAAGGATGAAAACCTTCAAGATGCTTTACAGGAGGCTTCTCAAGCTTAAAGAGGATATCCAGAACATCACAGACCTGGAAGTTGCCCATTAATATCTTCATTCATTAGAAGGTACTCCGACACTCCATGCGCATGTTTTGCAATGGGTTTTTGTTGAATTTGGAGACTTGCACATTTTGTTGGATGTGTACAACATTTTTGAAAAGTTGGAACTGGTTCATGCACACTATGAGGTTAGTACTATGAGGCCTCCCTTATGTTCAAGGCCTTAGCCTTCACCAGTTGCACTAACCAGATCATCACATTCTTCTTCAAGGGCTAAAACAGTGCATTTGGCTACACCCATCCTACCTTTTTGCAACTACTATGGCAATCTTGCCCACAAAATAAATGAATGCAACATTCCTTCTAAGGATCTTTTTTGTGATTATTGTGGGAAGGGACATCAGGAAGTTGTTTGTTTTGCCAAGTTCCCAAAAAGGAAACAACTTCGATTACCACGACAAAATCTGCCAGCATCTTCCGCTACCCCTTAACTAAAAGCCAAGGCACCTCGGCCTTCCACTCAAACTTTCCCCACCAAAGGTAATTCTAGTAAGAATGCTAAGAAGAAGGAGCACAATGCTAACAAGAGCAAGGTGCTTCAAGCCCATGCCATTCAAGTTCAAACTTTATAAAATGAACTCGAATCATTGAGGGCCCAACTTGCTAATCTAAAAGGCAAATCTTCCCAACCAACTAATCATGCCTAACCTATACAAGGTTCAGGATCATGGGAGGGACCTCCTAGGTCATTCTATGGCTTCTCACATGATGAAATGGTTGAGGAGTATGTTCTTTTCAGTGCACACAATTCTAATCTCACACCAGAATTCACTACTTCTTTTTGCCCTTCCTATGTTACAGCACAAGAAACTAGTGTGGCACCCAGAGTTTCTGCCACTAGGCAGGTAATTCAGACTGATGGACTCGCATCTGGTTTAAGTCCTATTACCAGGGCTAGAGGAGCCCGAGCAGTCATGCCACAATCTTTTCGTCCTTTCAATACGGAAGAAGAACGCACCTTGTTGGTGAGGGGGGAACAGATTACTACACCACAAGCTGCTAGGGCATCAAATTCCTGTGTTTCAAGAGTACATGTACATCAGGAAAACACACAATTTTCCACTGATCGACTTATGGAGTGCCAATTTCAAATGCGTGAAATGGCACAAAAGCTTATGAATACACCGTTATTTAGTTTTCAAGATTTGAAATTAAACACCAGGGACATAATTATAGTACTAGAAGATACCCTAAACACTACATTAGGTCCTCTACCAATCCCTAATCCACATGCTACAAGGGTCCCATTCAACACCTTAAAGAGACATTTGATTGGCTCACATATAACAGATGGTGTTCGTAATCTGGTCATTAGTTCTAGCACGACTAAACTAGTGGGCTCTCTTAGCTCTAATTTTACATTCACATATCAGAAGGGAGTTAAAAACACCTCACTTGTGGATTTATTATTCAGCAAAGGCGTTGTGGATAGCCATTTTCTTCACAAAGTCTCTCATTCATTTCCAAAGGTGGTACTTAGTGAGAGAACTTCCATCGCCACCAGAGTTACCATTGTCGACAATACTGAGTCAAGAATTCAAGTGAGAGGACATACACCCAAAGTGGTACCTCTTGATACAAGTGCCTAACCAATGATTCTTGGAGTTTAATTCGCCAAAAAGATGGGCATGCTTGACTCTAAACTACGAAAATCTATGTGGCAAATTCACACTGTTAGTGGGAGTGTAGAGGAGGTACTTGGGGAAAGCTCGGATTTGATTACACTTAACTTCAATGAAGGTACAGATCAGGAGCCTTGTTTATAGGTCAGATGTTTAGTCACCAATGCCACCAGCTATGATGTGCTCATTGGGCAAAAGGCCTTGTTTCCACCAGGTTTCATAATTAACAATTGGTTCAAGCATGCAAACTATCAAGTGGATTGGGAGACTAATGGGCACCACCTAGGATACATGCCCCTTGATTTACATGGAAACCGTAATCCTATGGCTCACCATTGTATGTTCAAGGAAGCACACACTATTTCTTACATCCAATAAGCTAGCCACGAATGGATAGAGAGAGATGAAGAGGAAACAACTTACACCCAAGCTATTGAAAGCTTGAGGGTGGTTCCTATTGACATTTAACACGAACCAAAGGTTTTACAAAAGTTCAAAATAGCCACGAGCCCTTGGTCAAAACTTTGTCTAATTTTGAGAACATGGAAAGCCATGATGAACTAATTAAGCCAGTATTTCGTGAACTAATCACCTGGACACCACCTAAGGAGGGGATTACATTACTAGAGTTTTTTGGTGGTATTAGTACAGGTCTCGAAGCCTTACTATAATCAAGGATGGTGGTTCAGAGGTATTTCTATGTAAACATTGATCCTATTGCAAGGCAAGTGGTGGCATCAAGAATGATGGAACTCATAGGTAGATTTCCACAACAGTTTTCAACCACTGCATGGAAGGCCAGTTTCAGTTTCTTGCCTTTTAACATACAACTAATTCAAAAAAAACATATGGAATTACTTGGCCCCGTGGACCTCATCATTTCAAGTTGGCAATGTTAAGGATTTTGAGCGGTTGGATTTGGAAAAGCTTGAATGACATAAGATCCAGTCTCTTCACAGACATGGTATGATTAATCACCTTGGCTCAATCCATTTCTCCTACGCTTGGTTATGTAATTGAGAACACCCTTTCTTAACTTAACCAAAGGGAAAAAGTCGAAGAACACTACATGCTAATCAAGCATTACCTTGGAGAGCCCCTCCTACTCGATGTGACACAATGCAAAACCTATGCGCACCAGCTGCGCAACTAGTGGACCAACCTGGTACCACTCTCAGTTCTGCAACTAGCTTTGAAATACACCATCAAAGACCCCAACCTGCAGGTTTCTCACATATTGGATGATCAAAGCTCTTGCCAACCATGTACAAGGCAAGATAAACCTCCTTGGTTTCTTACGAACACAATAGGAAAACCAAAAGGTGCTTGGCCCACCTTTGTCTCCTTCCAAGGAGCACACGCCTTTCAAGGAGATGGACTAGGCCTGGTGTATCATCATGCTTCAGCCACTTGGGATGAACCAAGCCCAGAAGAAAAAAAAAAGGGCTATGGGGTTCCAAGCTGGCACTACTAGTCACACTAAGGTGACTAGATTGGAATGTAACGCTCTATTGGGGATAGGCATGGACCTGAACTCCCTTACATGGTTGTTGGTAACTTGTGTACTCTTTCAAATGTACACAACACCAACACTGATTTAATCAACTTGCAGTTCTGGCGATGCGATCACATGGCACCCCGACCAAGTACACTTGCTTATCTTCAACACTCTACATTTCACTTTTAGTGTTGGGGGGGAGGAGGTACCATGTAGTTTGACTCAAGTTGTGTCTGATACACCTAGAGGTACATTAGCTTCTGGAGAAACAATTACAACCTTCTACAAATCTATGTAGTTGGATAGTGGAGAACCCAATACACCAAGTTCTTCAAACACACTTTCAAATTCCATTCCATGTGTTTCCAACTACCTTTTCGTTATGGGGAACCAACTCACCAAGAAAGAAAGAGACCAGGTCATAGACTTGTTAATTAAGTATGAGAATGTGTTCGCATTCTCAATGAAAGACTTGGGTAGGTGTAAGACCATGCAGTTCTCTATAGACCTTACAAATGAAACACCCGTTTATCGAAGGAGGCATAGGTTGAGTAAGCATGAGTGGGAACTAGTAGATGAAAGATGCAAAGAGCTCCATGAGGCCGGTCTCATTCAGCCATCAAATTCTAATTTCGTAACTACTACAATAATGCCAACAAAAAAAAATTTAGCTAGATTATGGACTAAAAAAAGGATGTGCGGGGATTATAAGCCTTTGAGCCTAGTTACACCTCAGGACAAGTACCCCATGCCCATCCTTGAAGAACTGTTTAATAGCATCGGAGATTCAAACATCTTCACAATTATGGATTTAAGGCAAGGCTTCAACCAGATTATGCTCACTACGATGGATCGCAAGAAAATAACATTCCATGGAAGCAATGAGTTGTGGGAATGGCTTGTGATGCCTTTTGGATTGAAGAATGCACTTGTCTTCTTTCAACGAATCATGGACCAGGTTCTCGAAAGGGTAGATTTCTTAAAGTGCTACATAGATGACGTCCTAATGCATAACAAAGGACTCGTGCAACATTTGGCTCATCTTGAGGAGTTATTCAAGAGGCTCCACAAAGTCAATATGAAAATCCATCCTAAAAAGTGTGAGTTTGTTGTCACATCAATAATCTACTTTGGACACAGAATTTTGCCAAATGGTATTATGGTTCATTGGGCCAAAGTAATAGCCATTTTGGAAATGCCCAATCCTATTGATGTTCACACATTGAAGAACTTCATTGAATTATGTAATTACTATAGAATTTATGTCTAAGATTTCAGTACTATTGCTCATCCTCTTTATGCATTATTAAAGAAAGATGTTGCTTGGACATGGAGTGATGAAACTCAGGAGGCTTTCAACACACTCAAGGAAAAGCTTTCAGAGTTCCCCTTTCTAAGAAGACTTGATTTCAACAAGGTCTTCATTCTACACACTGACTAGAATGTTCTTAGTATTGGAACTATTCTTGGCCAACTTGATGAGGAAGGCAAGGAATATGTTATTGCCTATGCATCCTAAAACAACAAGGTTGAGAGTAACTACTTTTCATATGAGCCTTACTATTGTATGGGCCGTCATACATTTCAAGCCTTATCTTTATGGCACCAATTTCACTTTGTATGTTGACCACCAGCCTATCAAGTGGTTGATGACCAACGATAAGCTTACTGGTAAGTTAGCTCATTGGGCACTTATATTTAAAGAGTATGAGTTCAAGGTTATTCACCGACCTGGTATTACACATCAAAATGCAAATACCATGTTGCGGAGACCCCTCACTACCTCTGAAGATTTTTCAGACCAAGCAAGACTTTGACTAGATTCCAACAATACATGTATCTAATGCATTTAGTTATATTGTAATACTACAATGTAACTTGGTTGAGCATCCCATTGTGGATATATGGGAGGACTTGGACACTTTGAGGTTTTTTCAGCATGGGGAATACCCTCCCCAAGTTACATCAAGTCATCGGGATCACATACAACAACGATCCAAACGCTACTCATGGAGGGATAATCACCTCGTTCGATGTTTACCACAAGGTGATAGAATGGTTCCTCCACCACATGAACAGCCTAGTCTTATTTAGAAAGTACACTTGAAGTTTGGATACTTTCGAATTAAGTGTATTTATAGCCTTCTCGCTCCCCATTACCATTGGAGAGGTATGTATGCTCAAGTCCGAGACATCATTACTAGGTGTGAACAATGTGATAGGGTGAGAACTTCTTTCTCCTCTCAACAACTCACGCTTTCTCCACTCCCTATTCAAAGCATGTTCTATCGTTAGTCATGTGATTTAGTTGGAGAGTTACCACAGATCTCCAGGGGTAATGTCTACATCATGATTATGATTGAGCATTTTTCAAAATGGGTCAAGCTTGTTGCGCTACCGGACAAGTCATCACATAACACCAACCGAGCTTTTTTACAATAGGTCTTAAGTAGGTTTAGGGCTTGTGCTGAGTGCCTTACTGATCAAGGATCAGAATTCAAGGGAGGATTCCAAGACCTACTTGACCATGCTCTCATTGACCATCGTCGGACTTCAAAAAATCATCCCCAAGCTTATGGCCTTGTAGAAAGGATGGTTTAAACGTGCAAGAAAGGACTTTAGAAGATTTGCTTCACTAGGAACAAAGAGGATTGGGACCTAGCCTTCCCTTACATCACCATGGGTTACAATATGTCCAAACACGCCTCTTTGTCTCATTTTTTCCCTTACCTTCTACTTTTTGGGAAACATCCCATTCCACCTTTTTCCATTATTGCTCAAATGGACCAGGTTGTGGATTTGGACTCCCTAGCCACTTGGGTTAAAGTCATTGTAGAAAGGGCTGCTCCATTCAAAAGGGTTATGCCCATGGCCATGGAGAACTTGTCCATTACACAACATCGAGACACCTTACGGTATGCACACACACGAGGTGGTAGTTACAATTTGATGTTGGTGATTTTGTGTATCTCTAGCGGTAACCCAATGATACTCTAAAGACTTCTTCCGATCGCACTATTTTGAGGATTAAGGCGATCAAGCCTTTAGGTGTGTTGAAGTTGCAAGGAGTTGATGGACGCACAATTCGGGATCATTCCAAAAATTGTGCGCCTTACCACTTGCCGAACTTGGATCCTACCATCATCACGTTGACTTGGATTCCTCCACTTGATTATCCATGTCAGGTATGTCAAAGGACAAACGATGCTAATCAAATGTTACTTTGCGATAACTGTAATGGTAGATACCATCTCTTCTACCTCAAGTTGGAACTCACTCAAGTTCCTGTCAGCAATTGGTACTATTCATCATGTTCTCCTACAACACCTTGATTTTTACTCAGACCATGCCACACTTTTCCTGACTCAGGTCTAAGGGGGGATACATGATAATTTCATCTCAACCTCCTCTTGTGCATTGTGTATATATATATGTGCATGCATCTATTTTTGGTTGATTAGTTTATACCTTTGATTGGCTTTAGTCTTTTTGTTTAGTAAAGTTTACTATGGATTTATACACTTATGACACCGTACGTCACGACACTACACGTCACGACACATGGCCATAATAAGGTTAACCAGAAAACCTAAGGAAGGAAAGCTCCTACAACTTCATTTTGAAATACCTTTCCCACATAGAACCCCCCATCTTCATTGACAACCCCAATAATTTTAAATTGCATACTATTTATATGGTCCTAGATTATTCAAGTTTAAAAGTTACAAATAACTGCAATGAAGAGAAAAATATTTTTTTACCTATGTCACTATGCCAAAACTTGACATTTATGATTAGGACAAATATGACTAATGACCATTTTCTAGTCATATAGTCATATATGCCATGTTTTTGTGCCTAGTTATATTCTTGTAACCATGGATATGACTACATGACTAAAATTCTTCATGGAAGGTAGATGCAAGGTTGAGTGGCTCACTTTCGTGACATAATGACATTTTTTTCTTGGGCACCTTTTGTTCAAATGTTTATGGTAATTAATATATTTATATACACAATAATTGGCAATTGAATTTAAACTAACAACTTCATTATGAACACATCCATGTGGTTATTTTTGGAAAAAAGTTCATTCGTAATGAACTTTTAAAGTCTAAAAATAGGGACTAGTTGGCTAGATTCAAAATTAGAAAATGCAAAAATTTGTAATGATTTCCATTCTAAATGTGTTATAGTGATTCATATAGATTATAATATGAGATGAGAAACTCAAATCATGAATCCTTCCCATGAAAATTTTAGCAAAATGATAGTTATGGACTTTTCAATGGTTAGAATTGGACCACATTTTCATAAGTCCATAGAAGGTGCAATTTGAACTATTTTTCAATTTTTTTCCCTCACAAGAGAATGTTTCCATAAAATTTACTTGGGGCACTATTAATATGGACTCCTATCACTACATGACATATGTTTGACCAATAAAATAAGAGCAAATTTTCAACTCATCATTTAACAAGTGTTGGTTTTGGACTTTTATGGAATACAAAATTTATCAATAATGACACACTCAATTTTGCATCCACCCTAGATAGGATTATGTGACTACAAATCTTCTTCATGACACCATATAATTATTTAATAATATACAATTTGAAACATTAAAAACTTATGAATTAAAAGGGAAAAGAATTAGACGGTAGACATACGTACCTAGTAAGCATATTATAAGCTTATAGATGATTAAACACATAATTAGTGCACAAATAAATAATTAATACCTTATCATTTCTAGAATTTGTTTTTTAGAGTCACTAATTATTTAATGTGAATTTTTAGATAGTGGCAAAAAACAAATTTGGGGGAATTTTTTTCCATTCAAAATAACATTCCCGAAAAATGGAAAACAAATTGCCAAAGTTCTTGAAACCATAAAATTAAATGAAAAATTGATGCCTAGAATATAATTAAAACATTTAAGTTGAAACTTTTGCTCAAAGGTTTATTTAAATGAATATATACTTTGAATTTTTTGACATTAAATAATGAAATATATTTTTATTAGTGATATCCAGTGAATTTCAAAAGAAATCCATCCCAAAATGGCACTGTTTTTCATGCTTCTATGTGATGGGTAACAAAACATATAAAATTTGATAAAATTATGACATTTAAATAATCTTAATACTTTGTATAAAATTTTAAAATGTTAAAAATAATTACATACATACATACATACCATGTTGATTTAAAATATGTTTATAAACATATTTTATTATTTACAAATCATTTTATGAAAAATAAAATAAAAAATCTTCAAGATATCATTGTTGTTCAAATGTATGAAATAGTGAAGATTCAAATGCATTTTCAGTCAAATTTTTTGATATTTTGGTTTTTATTTTGATAGATCTATAGAACTTGGAAAAAAATTT
>Ga0209611_10001926_pt1 | contig 36165 bp, 28 predicted proteins | sample S1TSphgellanicum_3_FD_187693 | JGI IMG/M metagenome (GOLD analysis project Ga0209611, IMG submission 187693) | Host-associated microbial communities from peat moss isolated from Minnesota, USA - S1T2_Fc - Sphagnum magellanicum MG (SPAdes) (version 2) | ecosystem: Host-associated > Plants > Peat...
CATTTAATTTCATCAACTATTCAAGTACTTCAGTGTTTAGCAACTTGAAGCTTTTACCACTCCATCCTAATCATTAAGCTTGTTGTCTTGGCTTTGATTTGTCACTTAAATGACAACACAAAGCATATCGAAATGCAATAGCACTTTCTTCAAAAGAGGATGAAAAACAAGGATCTTGAATTCTCATACATCTTGAAGAGATGTAGGTTGGTGTGCGCACAAAGGGTGTTTTGAAATCTTAAGCATCACATATTATATGGTGTCATGCAACTGGATTTAGATGTAATAAACCCTTATTTAAAAAAAGACTCATTCAAGGAATGTGTTGGGTGATATTCCAAACAGATGGGTTGGGTTGGGGTATCTTCACCAGCAACCCCCAAAATTGAACCTGGATGCAGCTCCAAAGGAACAAACTGCAATTGCCCATGCATGACATTGCAATTTTTTGAACTCTTTATGTGCTTTTTATTTGCTCTAATTTAGCTACTGACTATTGTCATGCCTCTGATGCAATTTTAAGATTTGAAACTCCTTCATGCGAATTACAAACGTTGTTGCATGAGTCTTTACAAGATCCGTATTCCATCCTACAATTGCTTCAGACTTACTAATGATGCAACACCAAAAGGAGCTAAATCATAGAACAGTTCCAACATTTCTCCGATTTTGTGTGTCCATAGAGCAACATACATGATCTCAAGGAGTTGGAGCACATATTGTGTATCACCCCTTCAGCCATGATGAATGAAGTTGGTTATGTGGTCCTTTGCATATTGCTATTGCAATTTTCATATTTAGTCATGTGTAAAGGTTTTTCCTATTGTAACAACACGGCCACAGTGAGAACCAGCAGCACCCACCAGTGCACCATGAAGGATGAATGGTAAAGTGATCACAAAGCAGTTTTCTGTTGGGTTTCAGTTCCCTAGCTAACCATGGTGATTAACTCAATTGCTTCTTTTTTTTCCTACCTATTTACTAACAACCCACAAGCAGGTTGTTAGTAGGTAGGTAGTAAAAACAGCCCTTACAAATGTATAAACCCATCTACTTACCTAGTAGTTACCTATTTTCTTACCTAGATACCTATATATGAGACCTATTTCCTACAGAATTGGTTACCGAGGTGAAACCAAATATTAACTCAGTTAAGGTTCATCCACAACTGAGTAATAACAGGCATCCAGTGGATGGTAGTGGATGATGGTGTGCTGGTGGGTGTTGGTTCACTGTGGCACACCCTAAACCCACCCAACACCACCCATCATTGCACCATCCAGCAATGGTGGGTGGTAACCCATTATGATAGTTGCAGATGAACCATGACTGAGTTACCATGGTAAACCAACCTATTAAACCCTCTTACTTTTCCCTTCCCCTACTTATGTGGGTACCAGTGTTGGCCCCTTATTACTATTTTCATAATGGTCCAGCTAGGTTGCATTTTTATTCTTTAGTATTGGAACAAGAGGGTATGTTTTAGGGTTTATTTTAAACCCTCTTGTTATCAATTTCTTTGTCAATATAATACCCTCATTAAAATTTTATCTAGTTATTCTTTTCAATAATCACCTATTATTCTATGCAAAGTAGGGTAGTTTTTAGGGATTCTTAGCTCTAAGAGGCCTTACTCAAGAAGGTGAACCTACAAGTGTAGGGTTTTAGTGCAAGTAGGTTATTAAAATTTCAAATTTTAATATTTAATCCATAGAGGTCATGTTGGTTCCTTGGATGCTACCTACCAAGCAGGTAGGTGTTTTACTCAATTTTAAAATAAATCAATAATTGTTAAGGAAGTTATTAATAACCTTATTGATAATTGGTTTGATAACTAGGTGTTTTTTCCATAATGGAGCAACAATGGTTAAGTGATAGTGTTGTTTAGTTCTTTGTTTTTTTTAGAAAGCCTTTGATCCTAGTTTTGACATTTAGAAATATATTTTTTGTTGATTCTTTGGTCTAGGTTTGAGCTTACTTCTTCAAATTTCAAAACATATAATTTCAGTTTTGGCACTATTTTTCAAATCCAAGAACCTTTGAGCCTAGTTCAAAACTAAGATCTAGTTGCATGTACACATTATACACTATCCAAGGCTTGAAATTGTGTAAATATTTGATTTTATAGTAAATTAAAACTTCGATTTGTAATGGTACCAAGTTTTATAGCAAATTAAATTAGATTATCTACCTACAAAATTCAGCCTACATGCTAATTTTTTTTAAAAATCAACTTTCTTACTTAAAAGACCACCTTGTTTTGAAAAAAAAAAATTCATGGGTTTAGGTTTGGTTCTAGTTATTGCAAAAGGCTAATCTGTGGTCCAATCCTAGTCCTAGTTCCACCTAGAGAAGAACCAATTCAAGTCCAACACACAAGAAAGTAAACCTAAACCTCCAATCTTAACGCTTGAAACTAAAGAACCTACCAACACTAGTAAATTGAGCTCCAATTAGAACCAAAGTTGGACTTGGGAATCAACCTTCGAATGGAATCAAAATTGAACTAGAACCCAAGAATCAACCTCTTATTAGAACCAAATCTAGACCTAGCTCCCAAACTTGTTTTGTACAAGTTTGAATTTTTAGTTTTTTAATTTTTTTGTTCTAATTTTTTTTCTTAGTTGGGTTAAACATGTTAATTTGCAAAGAAACAAATTCAAGTACACATTGGTTTTGAAATAATAAATGTGAAGGTGTGAGGTGAGGAAGATGGGTTTAAACATGTAGTTATTAGTTTTGGAACATACTTCAAGTTTTTTTATTTTCAATTTTATTTATTTAGGCATGTGTTAAATGGGAAAAAGTTTTTGAATTTTGAAACCTTAGGAGACAATAAAAAAATTTCCATTCCTCTTTGGTTGATAGAGTAGTTTTTAGATCAATGACCCCTTGAAGAGTCACTAGGAGATCAATAGGTCAAGCTTAGAGGTTCAAACCAATTTATTGGTTGGCATTGCCTCTATTGGATTGTTTTTGGTGGCTTTGCACAATTGATGAATGACATCGATTTCTTTCAAGGATAAAGGCCCCATCATTACATCATGGAGAGAGATTTTTCAAGAGAAGTGTTGAAATTTTTTATTCTTTGGACTCAAAGGAAGTTTTAATGTTTACACAATCTTTGTCTCATGAAAATTTTCTTTTTTGTCAACACAATTGAAGAGTTACAAAAAACTTGTTCTTATGCTTGATCCTTCACTTTTTGTCTTTCCATGGTTTGATTGTTGTTTGCAATTGTAATTTTGAAAGAATGAAAGAAAGTAGGAAAGAAAATTTCACAATAGAATTCGAACCAAACTCAATTTGGTTTTTGGAGTTTGAGTATTTATCATGGCCTACCGAAATGGATTCAATAAGAAGCCAATCAAGCTTCAAACTAAAGAAATTGTTTGACATTTTAGTGTTCCAACAATCTTACCTAGTTTTATTCATGTTTATAAAATTTTTTTTCTCCTTTATTCTATAATTTACAAATCTGTTTGGTAAACAAACTTAATTTTTCATTTTATTTCTAAGCTCCATTTAGACTCTTTTTTTACTGGTCTTACAACACATAGTTGGGTGAAGGTGGTCATTTTTTATTGGTTGTAATTATTGTTAATTACTAAAAAAAATCAATTTTGGGCTATGTGTAGGTAGTTAAAACTAGGAATCTTGAAATATGAAAAATCAGGCCCAAAATTGAACTTGAAGGTCTATTATAAAAAATTTAATTCCTAGGACCAAAATTGGGAGTTCTTTGAATTTTTTTTTTAAAGTTTAAAACTAGGACCGGCAAGTTTTTGAAAAGTAAGAACCCAACAATGGTCACTACATTATTAGAAACCATCGTGTTTAACAATCAAATAGGAATAGAAAAAGAGCATGTTTCTTGTCCACATGCCATCCATTTTGCATGATAGGAATACAACAAAAACATGTTCTTTGTCCACACACCATGCATCTTGCATGGTGCACTACTAGGCCGGTTCACTGTTGTCATTTGTATAAGTTATATCCTCCCCTCTTATCAACTATTTTTTGTGTGTACAAAATTTCACATAATTATGTATGAAAAGAGAATATGACACAACATCATAAATCTTTTTAAAAAACACTACTCCCTTTAAAGTTTAGAACATGGTCAAAATTTACATTGGTCCAAAAGGTTGTCAATTACTTTCCTTAAGAAGGTTTCCATTGTTGCTAGTAAACGTTTTGTCAATTGTAACTAGTTGTGTAATTTGTGGACGATGTCACTATTGCAACCCCACGCACAACTTGACACTTCAAAAAACCTATAGGTTTTTAGAAAAATTCTTTTCTCATATGAGATCTTGCCACATGATATTGATAGCAGTAACAAGTTTGGAAAGTAATTTTGTTGAAATCAAATGCCAATGTGGAACTTTATGTAAGGGAACTATGGCATTAGCAACTTCCAACATGGATTCAACACCAACAAGATGAAAGAAAAGCAAGATTTTGTTGCTAACGAAGATGTGTAATCATGTCATTCCTTGCATGTATCACAAGATCCAATCATTGGCAATCGTTAAAAACAAATATTCTTTCTAGGATTGGATTTCTAAGCATCAAACTCATAATACTACAAAGAATTTGCATACTAACAATTGGTTTTTTACTATTTTTAATTATAAATGACACATGTAACTCAATTTTCTTTAGTTGCCCTAGACAAATCATGTAAAATTTTAACCACAAAAAGCATTATTTAGCTTTAAGTTGAAATGGTAATCACATCAAGGTACAACTTACATCCACTTTTCATTCAATTAACCATGGCAACTTGACATTTTCACCCATCAATGTGGCCACTAGATTTAGGGTATGATGTTGCAAAAAAGTGAATGATGGAGATGCCTTAATTTCTTCATTATAGAAGGCACATGAACATCACACATAAAATAATATTTATTAACATTCCTTCAATATTACATATCCTACTAAATCATTTAACACGTTATTGTCATCAACAAATAATTGGTTTTGTTTCATCTATTATATGAGTTTATAGTGGAGGATGGTTCATTCATGACTTCATATTATTTTGATTTCATTTTCTTATACACCATCACAAGGCTCTTGCCTATTTATGAACCAATCGAACTTTTCATCTTTGGATATATGTTTTGACCTAATGTACGTTTGGCAATCAAATAATATAAAAAGGTATATATATATGTTTCATTAACTAGGTAGAATACATGGTGCGAAAAACGTACTTCATGGTGCAATGGTAAACAAATAGTTGAAAAATAATTTTAACTGAATAATATATCAAATAATGTATCAATCCTTATTTATATTCTTCCAAATAGCTAGGTCAAGCTTAAATGTACACAAAGTTCAATTGCTAACTTATAACACAAGCCTTCTTTTTAATTAAAAACCATGTAGTTTTTAGAAAAAAGAAAAAACATATCCAAGCAATAAATGATTGATTTATTGGGTGAATATTTTATTATTTGTTATTCAGTAAAGAAATAGAACATTGGCATTTGAAAACAACAAAATAACCTCTTTTGGCTAAGGATCTCGTTGATATTTCAAAACTAAAACATAAAACATTATGAACAATGAAATAACCAATGTTGGATAGTTATTAAAAATAGTGTAACAAAAAAAAGGTGTTGATGTAAACACAAACTCTTATGAACACATGGCCAAAATACATGTATGTGTTCATGGGAGGAATAAGTCACACTAATTCAATATTTTCTTCATACCTACTATACATTCATATGATTCCTACCTAATAACTAATTCTACATGGCTTAAGATTAAAGCAAAAACTTATTAGTATCAAGTGGATCATATCACTATAAATCTCCACTCATAGGTTATTATGATTTTCCATATGGCATCATAATTATGTACCCAACCTATAAACCTTTCATAGAACATTTTGACTTGCCCTACAAGATGGCCCAACAACTGCAATTTGAATAATCAACCTTTTCTTTCAACATTTGATAACAACTAAATAATCCTTTTAGTGATCACAACATTTGACAAGCATAATTCCAACTTCCAAAAAAATATCCCCTTGCACATATACAACATGAATTGAACCCCAAGATAGTAGATGGTTTCCAAGGAGAAATGAAGTCTCACAAAGAACTCCCACATCAATAAGTATTCACTTTCCCTATCTATGTATAACAATCAAAATCCTTTAAACAAAGTCAGGTATATAAAACTTCAAATCATGATGCCATGAATAAATTAGCCTTTACCCCCTAGAACCTATCATCAACTCCACCCATGCCACTATGACTTATTCAGCTCCAATTCTCCAACTACATAATCTCCTACATGATGGAAATTTTGGAGATCTATAGTTAGACAAATCAGGAACTTCACATGTTGTGATCATTTTTTCTTTCGATGCAACATTAACTTATTCAAACAATCACAATGAAAATCAAAACCAAAAACAATAAGGCAAAGATACTTAACTTGCCAAAAGTTGTTCCATTTATCTTTGACCTTCGCACTAAAACTCCATCCAATTTGCCAACAACATCCATGCTCCATGATAAAACAACAAGAAAAACAAAAACAAAGCATAGCACATCCCAAAAATCTCACACCACCATAATCAAAAGTCATTCCCATTGTTCCAACACAAATCAACAAACAATCCACTAAATAATGAAAACAAAATAAATGACAACTTTTGACATTTAGACAAAGACCTACTTATGTAGAACCCAAAATTTATTTTATTTTAGTTACTAGCTTTTTACCACCAATGAAATGTGACCACTTGTTTCAATGCATGTTTAAACCCAAAAATTTTATTTATTTTTTACTTCCTTGAAACATGGTCTGAAAGTAAACAATTTAGTTTTTGGCCAATTTTCAATTCTAAAATTTGTTTTTTCAGAATTTTGAATTAGTGGTCTAGGTATCCTCATAAATTGACCATGAATGGGGACTTGAACTAGCCAAAATTTAAAATTGACCAACATTAGAACATACCCTCGGTGGTTCTCATGGTGGTTTTTAAGATTCATAACCTTTGTTTTAAAAAATCAAAGACTAGGTTTTAATATATAACCACATTTTTCAAAAGATTGAAAAAATCAAATAACCAGCGATAATTTTTTTTTATTTATTGGTTCTTTCGTAAAACTATAGGTTTTCTTAGATTTTTGAAATAACAAATTGGGATTGCCAATTCTACAATTTTGATTTTTTTCAAAGAATTGGAATTGGTGGTTCTTTGATTTTGAAATATTAAAAGAACCAAAACTATCTATTTTTTGAAATTTCAAATAACCCCACATTAAAAATTTACAAGCTTCATGGGTTCATTTTAAATCTATGGAAAATCTATTATTTTGTAGGTTCGAATTGTATAAACATCAATGTCATGCATTGTTTAAACATGAAAGTTGCGTACATGATTTTCACGTGTAAACAACATAAGACATACAACATTCATGTTTAAAAAATATGAATAGACATATGACATTTGTGTTTAAATAATGCACATAACATTAATAACAATACAATTAAATGAATGACATTCGTGTCTATTCCATATGCATTTATGAAAAAATAAAAATTGCAAAACTATTATTGTCAAATCGTGACCCATGAAGTTTGTGATGCACAACATTGATAATAACCTTTGTTGATTAGAATTTGGATATATTGTTGATTCCCTTTGCACTAAGAAAATCCCAAAAGCAAAACATAAACAAAAATCAATGGAAACTAGTCACCAAACAATTATAAGGTAATTGTAGATGAATGATTTTCGACTATACCTTCCTTGGGAAGTTTCAAGTAAATAGTTTCATCATTCAAAAACCAAAAATTGTTTGTTTATATTAGCCAAAACACATGTAATGGATGAATATGGCAAACCAATCTTGGTGTCTTTTTGTGTTTCCATGTATTTCCTTTTGGTTAATTGGGTAAATAGGTTGGTGAGCGAACATTTAAGAACTTAAAGGAGGTTGAGTTTAACCCTAAAACCTCTTCTTTTCCAAAAGAAAAGAAAAACCAATCTTAGTGGTGGAATGGGTTGTCCCCCACCAATTCTAACATGGAATTAACCATGTCAACTAACATGGGAGTTTAGTGACAAACTAAAAGGTAGAATGTTCGTTCCCTTGGGGAGCATTCCTAGCATGAAGGTCCTTAAATACATGCAAACGTAACATAAGTAAGTTGCAGCTCACAATAAATAAGTAGAAAAATGACAGACTTGGCCATGAAGGTGAATTTTACAATTTAATAATGGGCCCAAAAACTTGCTGAATTTGCAAGTATAAATTTATTATGAACAATAGGATGTCAAACCCTTGTTTATTCAACTTAAGCAACACACCAAACATAATTGGCAAAAGCAAGACCATTCCATTAACATTACAATAATCTATGGTGATAGATTCAATAATTTAAAAAGAAATTAATGTCGAACAAAGACATTATGGTATAACCATCACCAAACAATTATGTAGTGAATGCTCCTACAATAGAATTGTCCATCATCGAACATGTGCCTACCATCGCACACTTTCCAATATTGTTTTTCATTTTTTAACCAAATTGATTAATTTTTGTGTCATTGGACACACAAACTGGAAGGTCTACAAAAAAATTTTAAACGTTAGGAGTACATGAACAACATAGAAAACACAAAAAGAAGATACATGATAGTTTGCTTCAAACTTTTTGAAAAAATAGTTCTAGAACCCTCTCTAGTTCTAGCCCCATATCTTTGTCATTTTTAGTCTATTTTGAATTATTTAAAAATTTGATGGATGCACCAATAAGGAATTTACAAAACTTCTTGTATTCCAAAGGCAAAAATATAATGATAAAAATTTTAAGTTTAAAATCTTAATTTGATTTGATTTACCCATCATTAAACATTGAACATCCTTACACCAAACACCTCATATATTTCCCATTCTTTATTGAATTGAACATTTTTTGTGGCATTGGAAACATTAGGTGGAGGGTTATAAATGTTTTTTGAGTTTCAAAAGCATAAGAACAATGTGTGAGGATTCGACTTCCTTTGAGTTCCTATGTGTTCATTCACCAACCTATCTACCCTACTTATACCCTTGTTTAGGTTCATACTTTAAAGATTAAATCCATGGTTTTATCATCATCTTACACATGGGAAGTCCACAAACACGACTTCTTCAAGACTTTCTTATCTCTTCCTCTTTTGTTTTCATCTACTTAACCTAATAAAAATTTCAAAGTTGTATTTAAATAGAACAAAAAATTGATTACCTACATCACACCCTAGGACTAATAAGTCGACTTGTATCCATTCACCTTTCAACATCTTTAAACCAACAAAAGTAATCAGTGATACATTTTGGCAAGTTTGCCTATTTTATTAGTTTTTATTTCACATTTGAGTGTGACCAAAATTTTTCACAAATGCATTTCACATGGTTAGTTGACAAAACCTTGACCTCCCACACACAAAATTGTGAACACCAAACATATCATATCAACCAAAATGAAATAAAATTTTGAACAACTTAAAATTAATCCAAATTAAGAATTCTTTGAATTTTTGTTTTGTGTCACATTTCAAACATTACCCACACTTTGAGTAATATCCAAGAATAGGTACATATTGTCAGATTCAAGCTTATGTGTTTAAAGTAGGAATTTATGTCTTTCATTTTTCATCACATTCATTTTGATAGGGTTTTTTTTGTTTTGCATGTCAATCGAAATAATTTTTTAAAAATTACATGTCATTGTGAAAGGCAAAAAAATTGTTTGTCAAATGAAAGGCAAAAATGAAATTATTCATGTCACATGAAATTGCAATGTATAAAAATTAGACAAGAAGGCTACAATGTATGCACAATAATAAAGGAGAAATTCTTAGTTTCAAGTCCCAATAACTTTACAAATGACATCAAGAACTTTGGCCTTTCCATCATTACTCCTTTTTTTGAAGGTTCTTTAAAATGACAAAGAGAAGATTATAATACAATGCATTACACGCACCACACATGCATATTTGACCATCTTGATTCATTGGAGAAAATGAAAATAATGGTTCAAGAGATTGTGCAAATAGTTGTAGATAGTCTAAAAAAACAATTTCTCAACTTACCAATTTTCACTATTTCAAATTTTTTCACTACTAAACATTACCTTGATGACAAATATAACTAATGACTAACATACCCTTTAGCCATTTTTTATGAACCTATGGTAGAAGGTACTTGTTAAATTCCAATAAGCACAATCATATGTGAATGATGACCTTTCCAACAAAATGCTATAGAAAGTCATCTTCAATCAAGTTTGAGATTGGACACATTAGATGCTTTTATGCATGTGTCATTATGGGGGATTGAACTGGACAATATGAACTAGATGGCACTTTTTGACATTTAGTGTACAAAACAAAAATTGTTGAATTGTATTCTTGGATTAGAAGTGAACTTTATATTTGTTGAATATGATTATCAAGTTGTTCATTGCAATTTTAAATCATACATAAATATCTACATTGTTAAAATTCAATGTATACAATTTAGATTTTGCATTTCTTGGTCCATTACAATAATGTGAGATTTCAATATTTCTTCATTTATAAAACCAATTGAAATATTTTTTTATTACGACAATGTGTTACCATTGAACAAATATAACAATGATGGATTTGGCAATGTTTGTGATAGCATATAATATGCCTTTTGAAGCTTTATACCATGGCATGTTTTTGTTGAAATTGTGTTTGAATTTAATTCTTTGGGTTTTCCCTCGCAAATAATGGATAACATAGCTTCATTTGTATACTTTTCATATGTAATTTATTTTTTAATGTAGCCTTTGACGTGAAATCCATTTTTTGAAATTGTTTGTCAAATGAAAGACAAATAATCAAAGTTGCTTATCAAAGTTACTAGGTACTTGTCACTTTGAAAACAAGGGCCCCTATCAAATTTTTACATTCATTATAAACTTCATATAATAATAAAACCTGACTATATTTGCTTAATTAATAAGTTTTTGGTGTCATTTTGAAGCATTTAAAAGGTTTTTTCCTATATTGGTTAAAGAATCATCTACTTGTTTTAGTTTTGTTTTGCTAATTTAACTTGTTACCCTTTAGTTGACATTAACCCAAGATAAATTTAATCCAAGAAATGGACTAGCCCCACAAACATGCCTAATAATTATGCAACACATTGAAATTAAAAAAAGTTTAAGTCAATAGAGTTGTAAAGGATTTGAAGTTAAATGTTTTGGTAAAAAAAAGAAATATTTGGATGACAAATGGAAAATTTCCAACATTGAAAGTTTAGTCTTTTTAGTTTTATGTAGTCTTGAAAATTGTAATTTTTTGGAGAAGTGTACCAAGATGACATGCTCCATTCATCATAAAAAAATGGTAGGGGATATAAACCATCAATATGAATTATGTGAAGAAAAAATGATAAAAAATGGAGCTAGAATGATAAAGAAATGGATGGTCAAAGTTGCCCATCCAATGTAAGTGTACAAAAAGTCATTGAAATTCATCCGTTTTTTGGGCAAACAAAAACTCATAATGATTTGGATGAAATATAAGAAGGCAATGCTTTGTTATTGTTTGGTGAGTAGATGCAAAATAAAGCTTAATTTTTGTAAATCACACATACTCTAAAACTTCACCTTTACCTACTTTCATACTCCAAGTTTTAAACATGTTAAAAAACTTTACATTTTTTTTGTGGAACACCATTGAAATCCATGGATAGAGTAACCCATGTGGCCGTTACACACCATGAATGTTATTTTTTCAATTTAGGCATAGTAAGTAAATATATTCAGAGATACATAGCCCATGTTGTGCATAGTAGACCTTGGGTGGGGATATGGAGCAAACATAGTTTTGCTAATCATTTGTTAATGTGCTAGCCACAATAGCCATGGTAGTTGTTATTCTTCGTCCAATAGCTAAGGCACCTTTTCACAATATCCATGGGATTTATTTTTCTATTCTTTTCCCACCCCAAGATGTATCCATGGTGGTGAAAAATAATGTCGGTTGGTTCTTTGATTTTTCAAAAAAATGTTGATTTTGGGTAGTGGACAATTATGTAATTAGTAAAATTCATTGATTTTGAACTTTGAAATTTTAGTTTTTAAAGAATAGGCTAATTTTAGTTTCTTGAATTTTTTATTTTAAAAATAATTGGTTGATTCCATTTGGTCATAAGATCTAGAATTTGATCTTCTAAGGCAAATTTTTGAAAGAAGACCAACTAGTTTCTTAAGGAAGTGTTGAAAGGAAATCTTTTAATTTGGTTGCATTACCATGGGTATTAAACTAGTCGAGGCAACTTTTTAAATTGGATGCATTACCATGAAAATTAAATTAGTCAAAGCAACTTTTTAGATTGGATGCATTACCATGGGTATTAAATTGGCTAATGCCAATTTTTTGAATTGGATACATCACCCTAGTTATTAAACCAACCAAGATTAGTTTTTTGAATTGCATCTAGAAATTTTTATTTGAATTATGCTTCAATGAAGGAATGAAAATGAAATTCCATGAGTTTTCTTTTTCAATGGAAGCACAAGGCACTTACAACTTGTACATTATAGAGTTCATAGAGGCTAACCATGCAAAAAAATTCAATTAAAAAAAATCATAATCCATAATCCATGAAGTTGAAATAAAGCTAAAAAATGAACAAGATAATTTTGTATAGATATGCGCCATTTTTGTTTAGTGAGGAACAAGGAACGTGTAAAAATAATAAATGAAAATTAGAAAGGGAAATTAAAAATCACAAAGATCCGGGAATTATTTTTGCTTCATTTCATTGTTAAACTTTGCATCCTTTTTAAACCTCTTAAGTAAATAGGCATGTTCTTGCTCCACATCTTTCATCAGGCTAATATGCCATGAACATTTATTATAAGCAATGAGGCCTTTGTGGCACCTTGTGCACAAAGCAAAAAATTTCAAGGTCCACTACTTCAATATGGTAAACAACACATTGCATAACTTGATTTTGTTGCAAATCAACTTCTTGATTGTTGCTTATTTTGAAGAATGTCCAAGTGGCCAAAGTCCTATAGCAAGGTTTCCAAGACATTAGTTACTTCTTCAAGCTCTTTAGTCATGTTTCATTCTTGCACTACAAGATTATTAATGTTGGTGTCACATGGGCTTTCTTGTTCCATATTTTTCATGATATTGCTACCACTATTGCTACTTTATCTTGTAATGTGCCTGACAACAACATAGAAGGAATTAAAATTAGGTGCACTAGCGAGTTGGAGACTTCATGGTAGCAATAGGTTGGAAAGGTGAGGCGAGAATTGGAAATCACAAAAACGTAATGAAAATGAACTTTGATTTGAGAAGATGGATGCAAATTGAAGGATTGGTAGTTTGGAAAAACAATGATAAAAACCAACAACCTACAATAGCATACCACTAACAACCTTTAAGCTTCTTGCCTAGACTTCAGAAGAAATACGAATGATGAACAAGGAGTGCAAAAGAAAAGAAATAAGAAACAAGGATACAACAAACAAAGTCAAGTGATAAAACATGAATTAAAAAATAATTATTCACCTTTGTTCACAATCAAACTCTAATGCATCGTGAAGTCTAATGCATCTTGTGTGCTCACTATCTTGAGTAAAAGCAATAAGAAAAAGTGACGATGTGTTCTTGCCATTTGGAGGTTGGAATCAAGGAACTAAATTCTGCCTATGCACACTCCACTTTTGCTAGGTCAGACTGGGTCGAAGGTTTCATGAAACAGGAACTGCCCGTGATATAAGTGGAACAATGAACCGGGCTGGTTTCAAAGAACCGCCCAACACTAGCAAAAACCACCCTCACTTCAGTGCGCTTCATTTCACCCTCTTCATGTGACCTCCCATGTGGTTTAAAAAAACTCCCATGGGCGTTGTGAAAGGCTGCCCTGGTGGCTATTGTGGGAAGGACAGCACCTGAAAATGTGTTTTCAAAACAATATTAGAGTTATCGGTAAAGTCCCACGATTAAGGGGCAAGAACCGCCAGTTTCGACATAATAGGGCACCACACATGTAACTGGGAATGAAAATGTTACAAAGCAAAATAACTGGGACCCATACTAGTTTTCCACCAATTTTGGTGGTGAACTGAGTTTTATCCTGTCTTTCCTTTTACGCGAGCGCCTCCACCGCTGCGGCTACCTGAACAACCACTATAATTACTCTCGAACATTGTGCATTAAATGCTCAGGTTCAGCATTTCATACTGAGTTTTCTTAGTTTGTGGACACTACTGAAAGAGGGGATAGGGGGTGAAAGCAGGCCCAAAGACAGGGTGAAGACAGGGTGACTTTATGAATAACTCTGTTGTGTCAAATTTTAACAATCAGAATATAATGACCACTGCATTAATGAGGGATCATCAAAACTATGTTTGCCAGGTATATGGAACCTTGCCAACCCCTCCCAGGATAGCCACATTCTTATATCCTTTGGCTCAACTTGTCCACAAGTTGCCCCTCTAAAATTCCAAAAGACATACATCTATTGAGTTAAAAAAATGCCTATTTATTGTTGTCCTTGTGGGTTTTGGTGGCATTGATGATGAGAGATAAGTAAGGGCTAGGGAGCCATTACTAAATATACGGTGTCCTTGAAAGTACAAAAGGTCTGAGTTCAATTCATGACTTTGTATATTCTATTATTAGTGCCTACTTAATGCCACCACCTAATACATCCTCATGCAAGGATTGGATTGCAAGTACTAAATGGTGAGTGGGTTTTACACACATGAGACAATTGGAAGTGGGTTCTTTCAATTTTGTACCTAACCCCTAAAAGTTAGGAGATTTCATTTTGTTTCATTTTGTGATGTAGCTGAAGTGGTGAATAGGTAGGTGATCTTTGGGTAAGGAGATTTGGTGAAATTTGGGTGTAAAAGGAGATATTATTATTAAATGGAAAAAAATAAAAATCTAAGCCTGCTTTGATAATTGTTGGCTACCTAGTAGTACCAACTAGAACTTAATGTAAAAAGTTTGACAATTTCTCATAAGTTCTTGTTGAAATATCATGATTAAATATCTCAAGTTAAGGTTAAAAATGAAAATCTAAGTATCTCTAGATATATTGTTGGCTCCATACTACATATTTGAACCTAATTTAGGAATTGGACAATTATTGTTGATATATAGTGATTAAAAATCTGAAAATTATCACTTTAATTGACAATTTTATTTTCAAAATTTCCAATAAAATTCTGTTAATCTTCAAATCGAGAAATCTAAATTGGAAAAACGAACTTACAAAATGTATGTGTAATTGTCGTATCTGGATGATTCCAAGATGTTGTATATGGACACACATTGGGTGCCATAGAAAGTTGGAGCAATGAACTTCATGAAGCAAGCATGACTAACAAATTCTTCCCTATGCATTGCTGCAGGTACTAGCTGCCTCCTTTCATAACATGGGGCTTAGAACAAGCATGACTAACAATTTCTTCACTTGGCATTGCTGAAGGTATTAGCCTCCTTCGGGAAACTTGGGCTTAATGTTGTTTTGTGGAGCTGATACCTTGGGAGGGTGACCCAAGTAGAACACAACTCAACATAGAGTCATGGACCTTAGTAATCATCCATTTGCCCACGGGCTTAACACTAGTTACTCGCAACTCTCTTGTGAGAGTGAATTAAGCCAAACAATTTTTTTTTCCCACTTAAAGTCAGTGATGCAAAGTAGATGACAATGTTCATTCATGAAACAAATGCCCCGGTGCCTTCAAGTCACTCTCCTTGAACTCATTAATGTGCCGTCTTCACCAAAACTTAAAGGCGACACACTTTTTGCATGAATGCCAAAATAAATTAAAATATAAATGAGTTTCATTTTTTTTATATTCAGCAAATTGTTGTACCCTACAATATCCAAATGTATACTTTCCAAAAAGGAATTTTAGTGCTGCTCATTTGTGCCTTGTTACAAAATTACACATTTGTGAGTGGGCAAAGTGATGGTCATATTTGTTTCATGAATTGTTTAATTATTTTATTGTTTAGTGTGTGGAAATGCTTGCGACATGAGGGGGGTCAAAGTGACAAGCTCAACTAAAAAAAGGAGCATTTCCACCTTCAATGTTTACTACATCCAATATATAATGGTATAAGAGCATCTTCAGCTGTGCTCACTATGTGACCCTGCAAAATAACTTTTCTCACATTCAAGTTTAGTTTTTTTTTTTTTTTTTTGGTCCGACCCCACCCATAAACTAAAATAGGGACTGCAAATAGGTGGGAGACTACTAATAGCAAACCACCTTCCTGGACAATCAGAAATAGGGAGGGAGCAGTAGTCAAATCATATTTACTACACTCTTCTCTTGCAGGTGTTAGGCTTTGTTGTACCATGTACCAGCCTCAGCAAATGTGCAAAAATGCTGGGCCAAAACCATTTTGCTGACCCAAACCAGCTTGCTTTGGACATTGAATTTTTATTTGCATGGTCACATACTTATCTCAAGTGGAGTTGTTCTAAGTGTTCCCCCCATCCCTAGCTATACCCAGGTAATGACATTTTAAATAGTCTCGACTCTCTCACACTTTACAAACAAGCGTTTCTTTTAACTGGATTTCTTGGAGGGCTCTATTAGTTGGGCACACATTTACAGGCTTAAACAGAATTTATCACTATTTGACATCATCCAAAATGTAGTTGCCATTTTTCTATTGTAGGTGGAGATGCTCAAAGGCTCAAGTATAATGACCCTCACATTATGTTCTGGATGAAATATAGTAGTCCAATACCATAATATCTTAATTGGCGGTAATTAAATGATTAATCAACAATTTAAGATATTTAATAATTAATCTTAAATATAATAAATCTTAAATATAAATAATTAATCAACAATTTAATCTTTAATTAATCATTTAATTACCGCCAAATATAACTTAAAGATTATCTACATTTTTCACCTTTGTTTTAATAATAGATTTATCTATCTCTATTGAAGAAACTTACATTTTCAACTCCTATTTTTAACTTTTGATTTTCATATATATATATATATTTAAAAAGCTTTGTCTTTATAACCCTCTTCTTCAACTCTAACCACACCTACCTACTTACCTCATGCAAGGCAAGAAGCTTACAACCCAAAAAAAACCCTAATAATCACCAAGAAAGAGAAGAAAATCAAGGTATGCATTTAAATCTTTGCATTTCAAACAAATAATTTCTAAGAAATTTTACATTACCAAAAAAAAAATTTAATTACACAATCCGAACTTGAAAATGTGTACTGTGGTATATACTAATAAGGATAGGCTCGAGCAATGATATTTAAATAGTCTCTCATTTTATTTTATACCGTTCATCTTTTCATGCTTTTGTGTGCATTGTGAGGTTCGAATAATAATTGAGTATCTTTATGGCCGACGTTATGAATATTGATAGAGACCCAAATAAGAGGTGTTGGGTGAATATTGATAGAGACCAAAATAAAAGGTGTGGGTAGAAGAGCTGCAAAGAAAAATCATTACCTATTTCTCTATTTTTTTCTTTTTTTGTTTATTAATTTTTAAAAATTATATAAATGATTTAATTTCAATAAAATTGATTAAAATTTTTTTTTAAAAAAATTTTGCAACATCACATACGAATGGGAGCCTCGAGAACGCACTCGAGAACGTGCGAACGTCGTCGCCGCCGTCGTCCTCGTCCCGTCGTCTCCCACGAAGAGTCTTGAGCTCCTCGCGGAAGCTTTTGCGCCATCGTCTTGCCTCCCATTCTTCCTCTGCACGTCTTTTGTTTGTACCGTTTTCCTGATTCCGAAACCGTTGTTGAGGGCAGAAGAAAGACGTAGAGCTTCGGCAAGAGCCGTTTTTATTCTCTCCGTGTTTCTTCCTTTTTTTTTTCCCACCCTTTTCCTTCTTCTTTTGCTTCTTGAGTCGCTTCCATTGTTGTTTTTCTTTTCTCTCCGGAAGCTGCAAGCGTCCGTGGAGTTCGGCTGATCTTTGGTGCTCTCCTCTGCATCTGTACGTGCGAGTTCCTAAACCTGCAAGCTCTGCTGTTTCTATATTCGGATTTTTGGGAAAAAAGAACAAGGAAAAAAAAAGAGAGAGAACGAGCGAGAGAGAGAGAGAGAGAATCATTCGTGTAGGCCTCTGTTTTTGTGGCAATTTCCTGTATAAGCATCGGTGCTGTCTCGTGCACCTGAGGCGAATTCGTCTGCATTGAGGACGTCGTCATCGCAGCTCATCGACGCCTCGAAATCCACTTCCTGCACATTGACTTGAACGTTGCATGTTCTTCTTTTCTGTTGGATCGTTGCTGGGTCGTTGTTGCAAGCTTCAGAATCCTCTCCTTCTTACTACTGGGAGCTAAGTTCCATTTCCAGACTCAAGGAACTGTGCAGTTCTGTCAGAAAACATGTAATGTAGATCCTATTCTTGGCAAAGAAGAACAACCCATTTGCAATGCCATCCGGAAGCTTGCTGAGCTAAGTCTGGTGTAAAACTCAAAGTCTGACTGTCTGCCATCATCTCTTGAGTTTCAGAGCATTGAGGCTGTTGTTTGGTTTCTCACTGCTGCTTCCACAGAGACAAACAATTCAGGGCAAAAAAGCCTGAACAAGGATTGCAGATTCTTCTTGCAAGAAAGAAGGGCCTGGCCAGCCAGCCTCCAATTGCCAAGGGACATGGCATTTTTTTGGACATCACCATGGGTGATTGTCACAGCAGCCATGATATTCATACTGCAAGGAGGTTCTTCTTCACCAGCAACCACTGCTGCCCAGAGTTGCCAAACAATTGTCTCCAACAGACGGTTTCAAACTTGTCAACAATTGCCACAGCTGCAAGCCACACTTGCTTGGACATTCTATGACCAAAACAACACCATAGACTTCGCTTTCTCAGGTACTGTTCTCACTTTTGCACATCACTTTCAGATGTGATTTTATGTCTTGACATGTTACAAGCCAAGAGATTGTATTGTCCTCCTGCTGAATGTGCTTTAGCAAAGTAGATTAATGTTCCAGGAAATTGGAAACTTAGTTCTTCTCATGCAGATCTAGTGTCTGGAGGTCTCAGTTTTGGAAATCAATGGGACACTATCAAAGTTTCAAATGGGTCCAAAACAAAACTCATCCGGTGAGTTCAATCAAATGACACTTTTTTTGTGTGCATGCATGATCTTTGTTTGCAGATTCCATGATCAATCCTCGTGGCTGGGTGGGATGGGGCATCAATCCTGTCACACTGGCTATGGAGGGAACTCAAGCCCTCATAGCCTTCCAGGGTGAATATGCACCAACTCTGCAGACTTACAATCTGACAGCTGCGACCTTACAGGGTGTACCCTTGACACCAGGTAGAATTGAACTGAACTTCACGGGTATGTCTGCAGAGATGACAGGGGCAGACATGACAATCTTTGCAACCCTCCATCTTCGGCCCAACCAATCTCTGGAACTGAACCATGTTTGGAATCAAGGACACAGTATTGACATTGGCACATTAGTTCCGGGAGCACACGCAATGACTGGTGGTAACTTACTGAGTGCCTCATCTATCAATATGACAACAGGAATCAGCACCATCATTGAACTACCTCATCAGAAACTGAAAAATGTAGGTCACACCTTTCAGCTCTCAAACAATTCTTAGTCATTTCGGAGAGTTTCTCAGAACCAGAGAAGCTTTGTTTTTTTTGTTGATGTCTTCACCAAAATTCATTCATTTGTTTCCCTGCCTGTTTTGACCATAGTTTCCTTTTTTGAAATGTTTACGCTGTTAACTGTGTTGTCATTTGCACTGGATGGTACAAATGTCACAGAGCTTAGCTCATTGGGAGCAACGAAGGGAAGCTATTTGACTTTCATGTCAACCTCATGAAACTGCCTTCTGCTTGAACAGGTGCATGGAATCATCAATGCAGTGTCATGGGGTCTGCTGCTTCCGTTGGGGGTGATGGCAGCTCGCTATCTTCGCCGATTTTCAGGAGCAAATCCATGGTGGTTCTATATTCATGTGACCTGTCAGTGCCTTGGGTACCTCCTTGGTGTTGTGGGCTGGGCCTTGGGCATTAAGCTGGAGAACTACAATAAGAGTGCTGTCCATTACAAGCACCGGAACTTGGGGATTGCAATCTTTACCCTAGCTACCCTCCAGGTATGAATCTGCAGCTGCCCCTCTTTTTCTCCATGAGTTCTTTGTCTGCCTCAAACTTCTGGCCTAGCCAAACTGAGGATGGCTTCTATGACTACAAAGATAGAGCAAACTTCACAATCTATCACATCAAGAAATAGGAGAGTAGATAAATTTTGTATAAATTTATCGGATTATGATTGTAGCTTCTGTAGTTTGGTATAAATGCATGGTGTTATGTCACTAATTTTATTGACTGTTAGCTTGCTATAAGTAAGAATGTGTGACCATAAGTTCTTCAAGTCCATTGACTAAAAATAACGATCCTCCTGTCTGCATAGACTACTGACATTTTTTCCTCTGGTGCAGGTGTTAGCCATAATTTTAAGACCCAAGAAGGACCACAAAGTACGTAAGATTTGGAATGTCTATCATCATGCAGTTGGTTACAGCACAATCATACTCATCATAATCAACATTTTTGAGGGAATTGAAATCTTGTCTCCAGGAAATGGATGGCAGACTGCCTACATTTCAGTGATTGTTGTCCTGGGTAGTAGCAGTATAGGGCTTGAAATTCTCACCTGGGGGCTCTGGCTTAAGCATCATCATCACCATGAGCCAGGTTCCAAAAGCCTCAAGGAGGGACTTGCAAGCAATGGACAAGAGTCACAGACAACTACCCATGGCAAGTAATCAGAAATCTGTTAAGGTGACGTCGAGAGCAACTCATAGGTTTGTAGATCACCACAAATCTTTCTTTGGAATCCAACTTTGGGATTTGGCAAATTTACAGATCTAATGTACTTTGATTCTCACTTATGGTTAGATCCCATGAGGCCAATTTGGCATTACACCTTGAGCATTAATTTTGTGAGAATTCTGGCTGCATCTGTTTTGGGTTCTGCAATGTAACAGATCTAATCTGTTCATATAGATAACATGGACATAAACACATGCTAACCTGATTTTTCATATCCATGGAGGTGGGTTGGACAAAGGAGTGAGGTAGTTAAGCTTGTAAGAGGTAGGTTTGGATGAGACAGACACACAAATATCACCTTTCATTATTATACAAATATTCTACCACCCAAATCAATGCCGCTGAAAAAACTATGAGCAACCAGTTGGAAGAAAATCCACAGAATTTCTATAACCCATCAGTTCAAGCCAAAATTTTACTGCAAATACACTTTCTTTTCAACTTAAGAAGGGTGATTTTGTGTGGCATAAAGCTCGGCACAAGTTTACTATACCAATTTATTTCATTAATGCTTTTAAGAAAAAGATGGCCAATTTTATCTAGCAATTGGACTCTAGAGTAGAGGCACCTATTTTCTAAACCACGATCTTAGGAAAATGTTTTAAACTAGCCATTGATCTTGAGACTTGGATGCTGCCAATATGGAAATATTCCCACATCAATGTTCAAAGTTATTTTTGCTCAGTTTGGAAAGGCCTATTTACTGAATGAACAGATTCATCTATACTGAACTGTAGGGCAATGCCTGAGGAGTGGGGCATTCCCAAAGTAAGCACTCAAGGTGGTTCTCAATCAGGTCTCCAGCTCCTATAAACATTGATTGAAGAAGAAGAATTACACCTCAATCAGTTTGTTACTAGAACTGCTCAGAAACAAACTCAATGATCCTTGACACCATGGAGCTGCTGTCACCAAACACACACTGATCCTAACAGTTCTTTCTAACAAGAAATCAAACGATGACTGAAATTGGTGATACCTAACAGTCCCTTTTGGTGTGACACTGTGCCTGGAGCATTGACATCAAGCAAATCCTGTCACGTTATGGCATTCTTGATGACAGATCCCCTTCCAGCTGTATGCATCATGCCATAGCTAAAACATATATGTTTTCATGAGTACCAACAATGCCTCCATATGATTGAACCTGAAAAGAGTTGAGAGATGACCAACTAATAAGTTTACAGAGGAGAGAGCATTCAGATTGACAACACAACACCAACAAATCACCAAGCATAAAGAGCAGCAACCAACTGGCATCACCAATGGTCCATGCAAGAACAAACACCATCCTCAAAAGTGACGAAAGAGATTGACATCCCTCACCATGATCGCTCTCCCAACTATTTTTGAAATGAACTTTGTGGAAGTGTGGCAATCTTCACAAACCCCCAGATTCTTTTTTTTTTGGAGTGGAGTACCAGCAACTGTGTTGATGGGCCTGAATGCAATAGCCAGTTTCTTGCTATGGTGATAGACATGAAAACAACTTTTCTTCTTACATGCCATGCACCAAAAATTCAGTTTAAGGCACATATACCCCATCATAGCATGAGCTGTGACAATCTCTTCAGTTCTGCACAGATTTCAATCATCTAAGGGTGGTCTTGATTGTCTACTACAAATGCATACATCTTGTCATTCACTTCAACCCAGGTGCAACCTGGCTGTTCCTCCACATCTCTTTCCATTCTCTGCCATTCAACATTCTCACAGAGATGCCTGTTGCCATCAGCAGCATAGATATTTCATAGCAGCACATACCCAGCAGAATTTCCAGATGCCAATTCAAGAACTTGTTTAGCAATCCATTCTCCCATCTCCACATTACCATGAATTGTGCAAGTGCCAAGCAAAGCCCTCAATGCAACCACATGTGGTTTACAGGGCATTGCCTTGACAATATCCTCTGCCTCCAGTAGATGGCCAGCACAGCCAAGAAGGTGCAATGTTCCAATTTTGCAGAAATATTGTAAACTGTGCTCATTGAAGCATAGGCAACACATGCCTTCATCCACCAAACCTGCATGGCTACAAGCTGACAGAAGATAAACAAAAGTGATATCATCTGGCTGTACACCTTCTTCATGCATTCGATCAAAATGTTTAAGAGCTTCCTTACCATGCCCATGCATGACACATCCTCCAAATATGGCACTCCAAGAGACCACATTTTGAGATGGCATCTTGTTGAAAACTTTCCAAGCATCCTCCATGCTCTCACATTTTGCATACATGTCAAGCAGGCTGCTCCCCACAAAGAGATTTGAATCCCATCCACTTTCAATGATCTGCACATGAACACACCTGCCATCTTCTAGTGCAACTACACTTGCACATGCATTCAGCACCCCCACAAAAGTGACAGAGCCTGGCTCCACACCTTCCTGTTCCATTTGTAGAAATAGTTCCAGTGCTTTGTGCCCTTGCCCACAGTTTAAATGTTCCAACATCATGGTGGTCCAAGTGATCACATTTCAAGATGGCAACTTGTTGAAAACTCTCCAAGCATCCTCCATGCTCCCACATTTTGCATACATGTCAAGCAATTACTCCCCACAGAGACATCTGAATCCCATTCACTTTTGATGATCTAATCATGAGCACACCTGCCCTCTTTAAGTGCAACAAGCTGTTCATGAACAAGCCTGCCATCTTCAAGTGCACCTGAACCAGCACATGCATTAATAACCTGAACAAAAGTGAATTTTGTCAGGACTCATTCCTTCTCGTTGCATTTGTTGAAAAAGCTTCATTACCTTATCAGGTTGCCCATCCTTCACGTAATTTTTAAGCTTTTGATTCCATGCAGAAATGTTCAATTGCACTATGCCTGGTGCCATTGCAGCCATGTCTGCTGCCACCCATGGTGGGTTTCGTTGGTACTCAAGCCAAAGTGCTTCGATTGTCTTCTTCTGTTAGAAATCTGGATACCTTTCATTTGTCTACAACCAGAAATTCAGATCAAACTGATCAGTCTACTTCCTAAACCCTAAACCGTTCTCCACATCCCAGGCATAAATGGTGTCATAAGAACAGAGAAAGCCGCACTGACGTTCTCCATCAGCATATTGCATTTACTTACCTTCTCCAGCCTACTACTACTACTACTACTACTACTACTATCCCACCACCAGTGCAAAGGACCTGAAAACCATTGCTGCCACTGCTGACCATAGCGGGATAGCACGAGAGAGAGAGAGAGAGAGAGAGAGAGAGAGCAACAAGATTTTTTTTTGGGGCAAATTTTCACACTGCGACAAGAAAAACAAATCTGGTGCGAAGTGAACAAGGGGTGTGTCATACTGTGGCCTTGCCATCTACATTAAAAAGTATCGTAAGGCAAATGAAGAATTCTGGAAATTCAGATATTTCACCATGCAAAAATATAATCTTCAAAAAAATCCTCTACAACAAAACCAAAATCCTTCAAGATGTCGTGAAGCACTGCCTGGATTTTTCCTTTGTATTTTCAGCTCCCTTACCTGCCTGAAGAAACCTGTTTTCAGCAAGCGGGATCTTCTGCAGTGGATGGTACCAGCGAGACTCTACTGGGATCTTCTGACCAGCGGAAGGCACCAGCCAACCTGTCACTATTTCTAAAAAGTGAAAAAATCCCAGCTCTGCTTTACGTAGGTAAAGGACCTGAGTACAGGCCCTTCCCTGACCTGTTCCCTCGGCCTACCGGCCTCCGGCACTTGTCTCAAATCACGGAAGGGCCCGTACGCAGGTCCTTCTCCTATACAGAACTCTGTACATAACTAATCTCAAGTTTCAACACAAGTCAAAATATCATCTTTCATAAATCCACGCATAAAATAGACCTACTACCTAGGGGCCAAAATCCTTAAGTTACTATACTCTATAATGAATCTAAACACAATATGCTTGCCTTTGTAGGCAAAGCCAATAAAAAGCTCGCCATATAACCAGAGGGAAAAAAAAAATTCCATATTTTCCTAGAATTTGAAGATATATTTCAACTTTCCAAAATTAGTGGATCAAGTTTCAGTTATGAAATTTTTTTCGAGATGTTTAAAAACAGATATTGAAATTTAGGGTTGGGTTTCTCTTTTTTCTTCCACTTTTGTGAGATAGGTGGGCTGCCCATCGTTTTGCAAGAGGGCCTAGCCAAATTTGGCTATAGGTTGTTAGAGAGGGAATTCGAAATTTTTAGGAAAACCGTTAATTTAACCTATATTCTGGCAACAAGCTGGAAGGCAATGTCTAAATATGACGAATTGAGAAGTTCTTTTTGCCTTTCAATATGATGAATTTCGTAGATTTTTTCCCCAAAAAAAGGATTAGAAAAATCCTTTTTCCCCTCAAGTTTTGAGCAGTAAATTTGCCAAAAAAAAAAAAAAAAAGGAGATGTACAAGTTTGGATTGCTTCTTCTTTTTTCTTTTTTTGGGTGTTTTTCCCCTCTTTAAGATACATTAGGTATTTTCTATTTTCCAGTGTTTTCCTCGCCATGGACTGAGTCGTCCAACGACACGTCCAACTTCGGCCGGACTCTCTCGTTCGTCGAAAATATTCGTTGTCTTTCTCGTCAGGCCCTGTCTCTCTCGTCATCAGAGCTTCGACGCATGTCCGCGATGGTTTTCGTGCATTCCAGGGAGCAAATCTCCTCTTCATTTCCCACACAGCCTTTCTCAGCTGGGTAGTTGGCAGAAGAAGAAGTTTTTGGCTGAGTCCATGCTCTGTTTCACGAACCAAAGTTCGGCAGCTCAGAAACCTCATTAAGATAGATCCAGAGAAGGTTGCAGCGCGCTTACTAGGGATCGGTAAGGAGTGAAGGAAAACCACTAAAAAAGCTTCAAGAAGGGAAGACATATAAGAGTCCTGTAGGAGACGAAAGATGAAGAAGGATGAAGGAAAGGAGGTGGAGTATAAGGTGAAGTCGGGCACTGCCTGGAGTCATTCCTATCTCAATCAGAAGCCATGGCATCCTCTCTCTTACCCTAATCAACGACGCAAATGGATCGCCGAGCAGCAGAATGCACAACGGGACCGCAAAGCCGAAGAAGTGTCTCGAGAGGTTTTCCCGGATTTTCCTTCTCTCTTCTGTTTGTTTCTGTTTTATGCCCTTGTGTTCTGGAGCTTCTCTGAATTAGGGCTTCCTTTTTCTTGTGTTTTTTGCGATCTTCTTTTGGATTTCCAAGAGTGTGGGCAAGTTGGGAAATGTTTTTGAATTCTGTTGTGGTTCTTCGTTTGCAGTTTGCACAGGAGCAGGAATTTTTCCGTCAAACTGCAGAAATGTCCAAAAGGGAGAAAGCCAAGGTACTTCTTACTCTTCTTCTCTTTTCCTCTCCTCCTCCTCCCCTAGCCTTTTAACGTATTCACATTCTTAACTCGTTCTTCACAGCTGAAAGATTAGCAAACGAAATGCTCAATCATGCGGGAATTTTGTTTCTCCATCTTTCGCATCATTTCACTGAATGGATTGTCCAAATTAGGTCATCCTGTCTTCAAGTCTGGGGCATGCATTGTCGCCTGACCACAAGCAACGCCTCCTGTCCATGTCTTTGTAGTTTTATTTCTGATAGTATCCACATAGAAACCATGAAAAACACAAGAAAATGGAAACCCTAATTCTGATGTTTTTCACGTTTTGTTGCCTGGGGATTGTTCAGCTCCCGAATTCCAATTTGGAAATGTAGGACACGTTTTCTGGATTTTGAGTGTGAATGAATCCTGTAGAGGTGAAAGCTTGGTCTGAAGGTGCTTTTGATGCCTTCCATTTTGAAATGCAAGGTGCAAGGCTTATGGTGTTTTGAGTGGAGCATGTGCAGGTGGAGGCAATGCAGGCTGTGGGGTTCATGTACATGCGCCCACCTGGCTATAATGCTGAAAGTGCTCGGGCAGCTGAAATTGCTGATGAGAGGAGAAAACTTGGGCTCGATGTGCCTGCTGCCCCTTCTCAAAATGTGTCTCTTTCTGTTGCTCCCGAGGGGTATGCTTGTTTTGTAGTTTTCCTTGATACAGCTGTCATTTTTCTTCCTCTCTAAAGCAACATTTGGAAACTGATCCTTAGATGGGAAAATGCCACTTGGTTTGTGGCATATGAGTTTGGAGAGGTTGATGTAATGGGAAATTGAGTGTTGCACAGAGGGCTTTTGTGTTTGCAGAGATGTGCATGAAGGGGGACCTGGGAGAGAAGCTGAGGGACGAAAAAAGCCTCGTGCCAAAGACGTCTTTGGGCGTACACTTCCAACTGAAGAGGAGTTCCCAGCTTTAAAGGATGCCCCCAAGTATGTACTCTATGCATGTCTTTACAGCTGTCACAAAATCACATCATTACACAACTCTGAAAGCCTTTTAGGTCATATCTTTCTCAAATCATGCTTTGGCTGAGCCTCTCTTTTGCTTCATGCTATTTTTCCTTGCAGACTTGAGACTGGGGTTACAGGACGAGTAAAGCCATTTGCCATTGAGATTCGGAATGTTAAGTGTGCCAGATGTGGTGCTTTTGGTCATCAAAGTGGGGACCGTGAGTGCTCCTTGAAAGATGTCATAATGCCCAATGAGGAAGAACGCTTGAAACGAAATGACCCACTTACAGTTATCATGGCGCAAGCATCTGATGAGGTCTGCTCACTCAAACTTCAATTATCACTTGAGATCTTTCATTGTTATCTCCAGAAATCCCACCAACAGCAATCAGCCTGTTTGGTGATAGTTTATGCTGCTCTAGAGTGACATAAGTGCACATATGGAGCGGAGATGTAAGTACAATGATGTTTCAGCAAATGGTGGACTGGCAGACAATTCATATTAATGAGTCAATCTGGCAGTTGTGCAAGATGTGCAAAGAAAGTTTGAATCAGTTTGACACCAATATAGTAATACAGTCATTCTGGAGCTTAGGTTCTAGTGAACCATACACAGGAAAGCATGACAAACAAACAAAAAACTGAATGGCTGGGAATCATAGCATTCCATACTGAAATGTCACATTGATAGGATAAAAACCTGTCTTAGCCTCAGTAAGCTGCATTTGAACTTCTGTGGATGTCAGTAAGGCCAGTTAAACTGAGACACATTCTTTACTCACATGAGGAAGATTTTTGTGTCCAGATCTTTAAAACTGAGAACTAGCATTGTTACAGTTGAAACTCGTGGAATATTTCAGCTATTTTGTGATAGGAGATGTCTGCAAAAGAGAGAACTCACCTGGTGGATTTTTATGTCAAGCAATTTGCATGTGAGTGTTGTATTCTGGATCTTTTAGTAACATTGATTGAGATTGCTCTCTCAATGCAGCCGTTTCAATGGGAGCTCAAACGGCAGCCAGGTGCCATGAGTCCAGCACGTGGTGGATTCAGGCCTGATGACCCAAATCAACAAATTCTTGCTGATGAGGATATATATGATGAGTATGGAGGTATGCCACCATATTTTATTCAGTGGTTCCAGAGTTTTCATTTCCTGAGACACAGTTTTTATTATCACCCATTGACTTTGAGATGCTTGAATAGCAGAACCCTGTTGCTGGATTTTCACATAAAAACTTGTATGGTCTGTATGTATGACTACTTTTGTAGGGTTCTTGGCTGGGGTTGGAGGTGAGGAGGGTGAGGAAGGCAAGCTACCAGATGTTTTGGCCTTGCTTACAAAGGCCCAACGTAAAGAGCTTGCAGGCTTGCGGAAGGATGAGAAAAGATGGAAGAAAAAGGACCTGAAACGCAAACACAAGCATAACCACAGCAGTGAGTCTGACACTAGTGATAGCTCAGTAAGGATTAAACACTCAGGGAACAAAGTGAAGAGCAAAAAGCGCCACAAAGTGAAGTCCAAGGATACAAGTGGAACACCTCCAAGAAGTCATAGGAGAAGAGAGGAACGCAGGAGTAAAAGTGATTTGGATGCTTCATCAGCTGAAGCTGACCGCAGCAGCAAGCATAAAAAACATGCAACAAATGGCAGTCAGATAGAAAGTCTAGTGGAGTCAACTAGGTCAAAAAGAGCAGATCGATCTAGTGATGTTGATAGAAGTTGGCAAAAAGACAAAAGGAAACCAGATGGTGATGTTGAAAGGTTTGAGAGGCATCGGGAAATCAGGCACACACATGACAATGCAAGGGAACAGCAAAGGCAAAGACACTAGAATGAAGAAATTTCATTAGTCTCAGATAAAGATCAGAAGATTGTAGTATCACCAGGATTTAACAGTGTTAAATGTTATGCAAGGACGGTGGGCTTGCTTTCTGTAAGTCATTTGCTATATAGTATAGTGTCTTGTTATGGGCGGGTGATTCTGTCAGATCATAAAGAGGTTATTTGTTGGCATTTTCATTCAGAAACTCCCCAGTCCTGGGGTCTGCCAAATTTTGTTCTAAATTCTGCTGCATTTTCAATACAGACCCCTCCTCAATACGTGCATAAAAAATCACTAGTTGGCAACTTATCTTGCATGTATATTACTCAAGCTCATAAGCATGGCTCAGAAGCATGGCTACAGACATAAAGCTCCCAATGAATGGAAATTCATCAGCACAAAAATGAGACAAAATTTACATTGAACACAGGAGTTGCTTCACAAGGAGAATATTGGCTTACTTTCTGCTACAGTGAATGTAAATTGGCTTAGTGTGCAAGTTTGCAAATATACTCCAAACCTCCATAAGCATTTATTGCTATTTGCACTCCAACCCATTAGGCTATTGTAATATTGTCCTTTGTGATTCCATCCAAGGATATAGCGTTGAATTGGATCTACAACTGAGTGCAGTCACAATCAAACAAGGTAAAAACCATGTTGAACAACCGTCAAAACTATTTAGAATTGTAACTCTGTTAGATATATTTTTATGCTGCCATTTTAATACCATGTTAATCATGGGAAGTTGTGCTAAATAACTAATATGATTGTTGAGGAATTCAAAATACGAATTCAAAAAAATTTATTTTGGATTTTGGTTTTAATAAATGGCCTTTGAACTTGAACAACAATTGCATAAAAAGTAGTTAATTTTGTAAATTATTATGTTAAAAAAATTTCTTATAAAAGAATTTTGATGAGAAAAAAATTAAGATGATGTTAATCGATTATTCACACTCATAATTTGAAAGTTGTCAAATTTGAAAATTTTAAACATTAAAAATTTATTGATCGTAATTTTAAAATTTCAAAATTTTTTTCCCATATGTAAATGGAATGTAATGTACATGACATCTGAAGCAAAGTTGTAATCTATATATATATTTAAAAACATAAAATAATTAGTATGTTTTCATACAATTTAAAATTAGAATAAGTTTTTAAAACAAAACACAAAATTTGGTAAAATTTGTACACAATTACAAAAAATCTTAGTAATTCATTAAAATTCAATACAATAAATGTGATTTAATTGAGAAATTATATATATTTTTAGTAACATATTGCAAAAAATTTCATCCCAAAAATTCTTTCTATGAAAAAGTGAAAATGACCACACAAAAAGGACTACAGTCTTTGTCATTGTTAGCTCATTTGATTGTGATCACACCCAACCGATCAATTTGATAAACTTAAGTCAGGCTCACATTCCACTTACGCTCTACTAAAATCACTTTCAAAAACATCAAAGTTATCAATAGAAGCATACATAGCTTTGTGCATGGATGCTGATCAAGGGGTTCCATTTGCTATAAGCTTTTACAGACTCTAGAAACAGATAGGTATTCCACTGTGCAATATCCTACCAGTTGCACCTGCCACATAAATTGCCATCAACAACAGATCACCAAGTAGATATAGATGTTAAAATCATGTAAAAACCTGCAACACAACAGGTTCATGTTGGATTTTGGTTTCACAACTAATAATTTTTCTAAGACCCAGTCTCAAAATTCTTTGATAATTATCATGTTCTTTGTTTTTCCATCTATCGATACACAGTCATTCTTCAAAACAGTTTGTGCTGAAGAGGCGGACAAAACGACACAAACAATCAAATAACTGGCAGATTCTGTCCTCATAAACCTGCACAATCAGTTCATGATGCTTCTTTTGCTCCAATTTCCACAACCCAGATGAATAGAGGTTGACAGTGCACATAAATAACTATTCTTAGAAAATCGGCATCCATGTCATGCACATGAGTGAGCAATTTAAGCTCAGCCATGGATTCTTTGGTTGCTTGTAGATTCATCTTCTTGATCCCCAGCTTCCCCATTTTATACAAAGATGTCACCTTGAGTGATAAAACAGCTGATGAAAAATTTCTAGGAAAATAATGGACTGTCAAATGCTCCTTCATGCTCCAATTTCCACAACCCACAACAGACTTGTGTTAACTCTTCCTTTCCTGCTGAAGGTGCTACTTCCCAAGCATGGGCACTCTCATCAGATGTGTAGCTCAGAGGAGGAAATTAGAGCTGTGGATGGTACAGGTAGCCAGACAGACCAATAATTGGACAAGACCTAAGATTGCCTTTGGATGAGAGGGAAGGCTAAACGATCTTTTTTCTTCTTCTTACAATCATCTACAGCAAAAAGGTCTGTGTCTCATCTCCAACTCTATGACTGGCATTTCTGAGAATGAGCTGTGAGGGAGGAAAGAATTTACAGAGTTCCACAGAGGAGGACTTATTTCCACATTCACTCAAACTTGGTACACCAAATAAGTTCACAATATCCATAGCTGAAATGCTTCAGCTAAATGAGATAAAAGTACAGGTTGGAGAAATACAATGGCTACCATACAAAGAAGTGGGACCGCAAAGAACAAGGGACCTTGTAGTGAATGAAAACATCAATCAACAATTTCCTCTCGAATGCATAGAGGCTGTTTCAATCTTTTCTGTGTTCATCTGGACCAGCTTTTCAATCTCTCCATTAGATGTTGATTAAGTATCCTCAATTGTACCAGTGACAGACAACATTAACACTCTTCTTCACCCTGGGATATGTTCTTTGAAAGCTATCTAGGAAAGGTTGGACAATAACTTGCATGGTATTCCATAGCACTACAATCTGGCATCCTCATTCCAATTAAATAGAGCAACATTGCTTTCTAGTTTACCATATGATCTTGGCATAACAAATGCCTGATGCTCTCCCAACAAGCAATCTCATTGGGATGTTTATCACATGCCTTCCTTGATAGGACTTGAGTCAAGAAGATTCTTCATAGATAATAGCCATTGGGACTCAACCATGTGATGTTGCTGTTGGCATGAATCCTACCACCTGGCTTACTCAGTCTACTCCTGCAGAGGTCCTTTCCAGATATGTGTGTTGGCTTCTGAAACCTTGAAACTTAGCTCTCAATAGCCTCCAAATTTTGCTTGCATGTGTGTTGTTGCCCCATTTGTTCATTCACATCATGTTGAGTGAAAGAAATAAACTGGGTTCTTCAGGATGGAATGTTGGGACATAGATTAGTTGAACATTGGATTAATGCAGTTTGCTGCATTTATTGCAACACCATCCCAACCGCATTTGATATGTTCTTAACAGAAGTTCAAACATAAATCTGCTTGTCTGGGGGATGACATTTGGTTTGCAAATTTGCATTCTTCCAAGCATCACTGTGGCAAGATCTTGGGTTCTTTCTCAGTGATATGTGCTACTAGGTGACAGATGCATGCAGCTACTTTTAAGGATTCTGTAGTCTTATCATTTCCTCACCACCCTCCACATGACTTGTATCAATCTGTTATTTATGTCAGGAGATTTCCAAATTTCTGCACATGGGTTCCTGGAACCCAATTCTGTGGAACTAATTTGGTTCCTTTCTTTTCCTTTGATCTATCTGCCAGTAAGTAGGACCCGAGCAGAGAACAGTGTGGCAAGCATCATCATCTTTCTCTCTCTATATATCTCTCTCTTGTCTGATAGATTCCACCTTGTGTAGACCATGGAAAAGCTTTGTAGCACTAATTTCCAACAGAGAAAAACCATTCCACACTTGATCCACCACCCATTAGAAATTCTCCTGAAGTCAAAAATCCCTCGCTCAGAAACCCTGCAGAATCTGGTTCTCTGAGCTCAAATTTCAACCTACGAAAACCTAGAAGGAGAGCTATACAAGTCACCCAATGCAAAATTTTCTGTTCCTAACCTCGAACAACGAAAAAATTCCGAGAATCAGATCAATCAAGCCCCTGATATTCCTGATACTCATCCAAAGGAGAGAAGTCATCAAGCTACAACAGTGTATGTCTGTGTGTGAGAGAGAGAGAGAGAGAGAGAAAGAGAGGCAATCAGAGACTTCTGTCGTGTAACTCCTCCTGTGTGCCATGAGCTTGTGGTTTTGTCCCATAATCATTGCCAGAAAAATTCCATTCTTGCAGTATAAACTCCGGGCTGAAAGAGTGTTTTTACAGGAGCCGCGTGGTCAGCGCAAAGCGAACTATTCTTTCGCCTTTTACTAAAGAATACCGTGCGCAGGCCACACATAGCGGCATATCCCAATTTTTGGACTGCCCTTCACAGGGCCCACCAAGGAAATTCAAACTGGATTCTAAATACGAGTGCAATTGTTTCAATTGTCTTCGTAACCTAATTTGCATTCTCCGTTGTTGCGCAGTCTGGTGCTGGAACAAGAATTTGACGAATTCACAACGGAAAGTTACTACTTGTGCATATCTGTAATCTCTATCCTCCCACATGTAGAATTTTTATGTGTTGCCTAAAATAATGCGCTCTTGTTTTGTGTCCAAATTTGGCATACACTTGAGCTCCTCTACTTTTGTTGTTTCTTGTAGGGTGGCTGATAGGCGATGTAGCCTAGTTTTAGGGTAAATGGACCTTAATCGAACCTTCAGTTTACAAGTACATCAAATGTGGAAGCGCGGGAAGCTCCTCCGAGAAATTTGATTTAGATGACTGATGCTTTCTCTTTCGGATAGAGTGGGGAAGAGATTGATGACGAGAATGAAACTCCTGAGCAACCTTAAGTGATCACAACATTGTGAAATCTGGTTGTATGTTTTGTGCAGGTTGTGAGATATGTCAGGATTAAAACAGTGTCACTTCCATGCTAGTTTAGGGTTTGCATATGAAACACTGGTTTTCATAACAGGTGTGAAATTACAAACCTGCTCCCATCTAAGTTTTGGCAAAGTTCCTTCAATCAAGGACCCTAGAGCAAGACCCTTTGAACATGCTATTGCTCACATGCCAACCTGCTCACTGTCTGAATTATATTCTCTTCCAAATGCTCATGTGATAGCAGGAGCAGGTCTTCTGTAATCTATCAACTCTCCCTCTGATGTGTTTTAGAGGGGTGAGGGGCTTGTTGATGTGTGTTATTTCTAGTACACTTGTATGCTCAAGGACTTATGAAACTATGGCCCCATGTTTGTGCATGACAGAAATGTTTACAGAAGTGTTGTTGGGTAGCTGTTTTGAGTGACTACAATGCCATAGTATTTCTGCTCAAGTTTTTATATTTTCTGATGTAAATCCTCTTGCAACATGTTGATTACGTCATGGAGAAGGATTCATATCAATCCCAGGTGAACCAATATGTGGCATGACAGAAGGGACAAAACCAAAAATGAGGGAGGGGAATGTTTGTTAGAGAAAGGAAACATGTTTATCTGAGGCTCAAATTGAACTGTACCTACTGCTTCAGCCATCTGTTTCAAGCTAGTGGAATGGAGTGGCCATCCCCACATGACGGAAACAAACTTTTGTGAGCAGCCAGGAATGGTGATCTTCAAAAATTCAAAACTCTTTTGGATACCTTTGACATGAATTTTGAGGCAGGTGCAAATGCACACTCTGAAGATGACCAGGCACCAACACTCAATATCTATGCATCAGAGCATGAGAATCCTATAGAATGGCAGGGTCATATCTTGGAGAATGCTTTAGCTGCTTTCCATGAGGGTAGAACATCACTGCATATGGCCGCCTCCAATGGACATGTGAACATTGTGAGCTACATATGTGGCCTCAAACATTCAAGAAGAGTGAATGTGAACATTGTGGACAAATTAGGTTACACGGCAGCCTTGCACTTGGCTGCTCACTCACAATGTCATGGCAGCTGCAACAAGGTCATTGCAGAGGTGCTAAGGATCACCAATGTTGACGCCAATGTTGTGGCCACATAGGTGGGAAATGGAAAGTTGCCAAGCTCTCTAGACACAGAGTCTTGGAACGACACAGCTTTGCACTTGGCTACATTTTTAGGATTCACAAGAACAGTGGAACTACTGTTGGCCTGGCATCTAACCTCTGGTCCCTATGAAGGCAGGACCATAAACATCACTGCTAAGAACAAATGGGGATTTACACCCTTTTATCAAGCTCTCAACAATGCTGAAATGACAACTGCAGTTCCAACCACAACAATGCTCTTAAAATTCATGAATGAGCCAAGCCAGATGCTATAAACATTCTAGACAACAAGAGACAGACTGCACTCCATACTGCTGTAAGGCATCCTAGTTACAAAGTAGTGAATGTATTGCTACAAGGAGTTGATCACATTAAGGTTGATGGAAAGGACAGTAGTGGTATGGCGGCTATGGACATTGTAGTTCAAGCAGCTGATTACAAATTGGTGCTTATGTTGCAATTGTATTTTGAGGCAACTGGGTTGTATGGTACCAGCAAGGCATATGTTGCAAATGCTGCCAATGCAATTCTTGTGGGTGCAGCATTGCTTGCGTCTGTCACATGTGCAGCATGGTTACAACCCCCATTTGATATAGATAACCAATGTCCATAGCTGCCATACCACTATTTGTGATGTGATCGAACAACATTGGGAGATTCAACTATGTCACACGATGTATTTGGTGATACTGCACAACAAAAATTTATAAACCCAGCTGGTGCTCGAGGCAGAATGTCAAGAAGAACTATTTGTGTCCAGCTTCCAAGTTCTGGAATATTAGAATCCTAAAGTCTCAGAAAAGAAATGAAAGTAAGATCTGAGTGCTATTGAATTTGGGATCTAAAGGCCTAAAACTAAGATCAAGTCACTCCGATTCCCACTCACTTGCTGCACTGGTTTTCCTACCATCATAATCTCAATATAGTTGAAAAAATTGCATATAGTTGGAGATTTGAGAAAATTGCAACAATTTCAGCCGTATTGTCACAAAAACCTTTCTTGAACTAGACCTGAAGACGGCTGCAGCAGAAAAATTCTGGTTCTTAGGAGTTTGCAATGAAGATTGAGAGACAGCAAGCACACCAAGTGATGCATGAGCAAACTAGTAAAAAGTTTGCATCAAAATGCTCTGAAAGCTGTGTTAACTCCCACCAATAGTATTGACCAATAAAGAGACTAGATAAATGTTCTAGTTCAA
>Ga0209611_10001927_pt1 | contig 36157 bp, 24 predicted proteins | sample S1TSphgellanicum_3_FD_187693 | JGI IMG/M metagenome (GOLD analysis project Ga0209611, IMG submission 187693) | Host-associated microbial communities from peat moss isolated from Minnesota, USA - S1T2_Fc - Sphagnum magellanicum MG (SPAdes) (version 2) | ecosystem: Host-associated > Plants > Peat...
GTAAAGAAGTACTTCTCAGGCATTTCAGGGTTGATATTTTAGAGGTTATGAATGAAAGGGAGCGGGGTTGTACTTGTTGCAGCAAGGAGCAAAGGGTGGAAGATCTTTGGAGACCTGAGTGAAGGCACTACAGCATTTGCTGGATGGAAATGGGGACAGTTTCAGTTTTCATGTGACTCCCCAACTCTTGCAACTCCTGCTGAAGAAGGCCTTGCAGCACCAAAATTGGTTGTGCGAGAGACAGGGTGAATCTTGTACATCAGCTCTCTCTCTCTCTCTCTCTCTCTTTGTCAGGTCTCACCACTTGAGGTCTTGAAAGAGTGAGTGTGTCTTGGAAGGAAGTCTAGTGATGGAAGAGAGAAGCAAAGAGATCCAATGAGATACATGTCTGTCTTACTGTGAGAATTGAGATGTTGAGAAACTTGAAGAGCATCCCACCATACTATCAACATCAAGAGGTGGGTTTGTGTTACTGATTTTATTGGCCTTGCCTACCAAGGCAAGGATATTGTGTGTTTAGATTCATGATAGAGTACTAGTGTGAACCCTGTGCATAATGCACATGTGTGTTATTTCAACAATGTTTGGTTGATGTTTTTGGTTTTTTAAAAAAAAAATTCTTTTCAAACAAATGTCTGTGGCCTGGGCGCTGTTCTCGGGAGATTGACTGATTGCCTTCGGGGTCCTATCTGGTCCGGTCTAAGGTAAGGTGATAGGTACCTAGGATGATCCCGTAGTTTCAACAGGCTTTGTGACCTAGGCTAGTAGGTACCTACTACCTACCCTACAAATAACGGCGCGGTGAAAGTCACAGATTGATAGACAGACTTGTTGAATTAATATATTAGATATAGTAATTTAAGGGATTTTGGCCCCTAGGTAATAAATAATACGTCTAGTTTTATATGAGGATTTTTGAAAGATGATATTTTCGCATGTGTTGAAACTTGAGATTCGTTTTAGAGTTATAATATCTTGAAGGATTTTGGTTCCCTTTTGAGGATTTTTTGAAGATTTTGAAGATTTTTTTTCGGTTCTATTTTGTTGGTAGTTTATCATTATTTTTTTTAGTGTTTTAGGATTGATAACCTATGTACCTGAATATCATCCAGGTCATCTAGGTAGGTTATTAGATTTTGAAATTTAATGCCAATTGGTTAGGTTATTACCTTGTCATAAAAAAAATCAATAATTGACCAGTAGGTTATTAACAACCGGATTCATAATTGAGCTAATACTCTGATCAAAACTCAATAAGAGGCCAACACTAGTTTATATATATTTGTAATTGGAAGGACAACCTTGGGTTATAATTGGTGTTGTGCATGTAAGTGCCAATAGTTGTATACATATAGCTTGTAAATCTTGTGTTAAGTGTAATTCATTTATAGTTACACATCCAAACTTTTTACACTTACACTTACATTATTGTCATGTATAATTTTTAAAAACATTTACATGAGACCAATGTAAATATTTGTCAAATACATTTACATGACTTGTGTAAATATTTTGGTGGCACGTAAATGTACATGTTATATACGCTTAATGGCCACATCTTCTTGCAAATCCTTATTTATTAGTTGTGGATGCATCCAAAGGACAATTTTATTATTTTGCAATGAGCCACTTTGATTGGCCTTGCATGATACTTTAATATTTCCCAAACATTAGCATTTTCTACCAATATGGGATTATGATGGTTTTATTCCAACGAATACCTTGAATGCACATTTTGTTCCACCTCATTGTTTGAGTAGAACGTTTATTATTGAATATTCCTCATTGTAATTTTTATAAAAGCTTAGGTATTTATTGTATTTATTGTGATTCATATTAATTAGTTTAATTAATTGTGATGCTCCCAAAGCAAAAATGTTTTGTTGGGTTTGTTTTTGTTTTTTTGCAATGGGTCATTTGGTTGGCCTATCACCAAAAACATTTTGAAATCCCATCCATCCCCAAGTAAAAATCACATTTTTTACATTGTTTTCATAGTTACATAAAATCATATAAATGTGTTTGTTTTATACGACCTTGTAAAATCATATAAATATATTTAATTTTACACTTACATTGTTTTACATAACATAAAATAGATTTACATGATTTTACACTTACCTTTACATGTCTCTTATTTTACATTTACACTTACACAAACATAAATGGATATTAAACACTTACACATAGTGTAAGTCTTAAACCAGTTATAGACACAACACTAGTTATAATATACACATTATTAAACACCTTCTAACACTCGTTTTGACTTTCAAGTGCTTGAATTCATATTATGTTTAAAAATAATTAAAAAACTAAGAATGGCACAAGTTATAAAAACTCAAACTTGAGGGGAAAAAAGGTTTTTATTTGCTATTCCATATTTTAGACACACATCATTCTCACTTAAAAAAAATAGAATCATATAAGAAAATTTAATGAAATGTTGAACTTATTGAGATTCACCAATATTATATTCTATTAGAAGGTTAAACTAAACAAACTTATTTGAAATTTTCATTCATTGATAGCAAAAAAATGTCATGCAAAACAGCTCAACATCTTTTGCAACAATTAACAAATGACCTATTGGAATTTTACATATAGGTTTTACTATTACATTTTAAGCACATATTGCATCACAAGGTTAATTTCATATCTTTGCTTACTTTCCCTTGCTAAGTTATACAATTAATCTTTATTGAACAATCCATGTTAGCATGTTGATTATTCATTAGGTTGTTTTCATGACAATTGCATACATTGATCAATAAATGATTCATAAAACATTATGGATGTAAACTAGATTTCTTAGTTGTACATTCATTTAAACAATCACTTTAGTGGTATTACTATTCACTATGTTTCATTATTTAAGTTTTATTGATCTATTTGCTTAATCCCAATATCTTATCTTGAAATTTGAGACAATAGAATCTTCTAGTTACATGCCAAGTAAGTTCATGCATTTGAAGTTTCCATGTACCGTATCTTAGATTCAAGATTTATGAAGTTTAATTATGGAATTTGGCTAATAAGGTTCAGGTCATCAAAATTAAATCAAAATAAAACACTAGTAAATATCCCACAAATTAATTTAAAATATATAAATGTAAAGAATTAATCTTAGATTTGAGACTTGTAAGGTTTTCAAATTATGAATTTGGCTAATGGAGTTGGGTCATCAAAATAAAACATTAGGATATATCCCACAAATTTATTAAAAAAAAATTTAACTAGAAGAAAAATCTTAGATTTGAAATTTGTGAAGTTTAACTATGAAAATTGGCTCGTGAAGTTGGGGCATGAAAATAAAAAATTGGAATGTATCTCACAAATTTTACTAAAACATATGAACTTAAAAAATTAAGCTTAGATTCGAGATTTGTGAAGTTTAATTATGAAAATTGGCTTGTGAAGTTGGGGCATGAAAATAAAAAATTGGAATGTATCTCACAAATTTTACTAAAACATATGAACTTAAAAAATTAGGCTTAGATTTGAGATTTGTGAAGTTTAATTATGACAATTGGCTTGTGAAGTTGGGGCATCTGAGTTTATTGGCTAATGAATTTGGGTGATAAATATAAAACATTAGAGTGCATCCCACAAATTGATCAATCAAAAAAATAATATTAAGTGGAAAAATTAGATATTCTGCTTTTCCCTATTCACACCTTGGAGATGGATGTAGGCAGGTGGTGTGAACGGGGTAAAGAGTTGGGTGTCCAGTTGGAAGGAATTCAGATTTAGTCTACATTGTGTGCGGCAAGTGGTCCTGGTACTGCAAGCAACCCGGCACTGTGTGCGGCGAGTGGGGTACCCGGGTTGCTGCTGGCTGGTGGTGGTGGTGGTGGTGGTGGTGTGCACATGGTGATATCCGAGTTCATCTGCGATCGAAGGAGAAGAAGAGCGGGAGACGAGGAATGAGCGCGTCGGGAAGGATCGGGGCGCAAGCATGTACGGCCGAGCGATGAGCAACCGCAGCGGGCCCGCGGAGCAGCACACCGTGAAGTTGGAGCAGGTACCTCGGTGGATTGAGCAGGAACGACTGTCTCCTACCGCCAGCTCCAGCCTCTCAGACGGAGGCTCAGATCGTGACTTCCTCGACCCACTCACATCCGGTACCATGATCCCACAAAGCTTTAGCCTCTTTACTTCTTGACGCCCCGCCCTTGCCCTCCCCTATTTAGCCGGAACCTGCCAAGCAAAACAAGACCCCGATCCACGAAGCCTTGCTTCGTCAACCCGGCCTTGATTCTTGAAACCCTAATGCCGTGGATCAGGACTGCAAAACCGACGCCTACCACTTAGGAAGACTCTTGTTTCTAATCTGGAAAACATCACTCGTGCAAAGTGTGCAGGATTCTGTTTTTGTTTGTCTGCTTCTCGGTTTGTTTGTTAAACCCTGAAGTGGCAGACTAGTAGGCATGCCCAAAATTGGTCGTCAGGGTTACAAGTATGTGAGAGTCTCTCTGGGGTTATTTAGGTCCCTTTGTGGAGCTGAACCTGGTTTATAATGGATTTTATCTGCAGTTTCTGCTCACATCTCGTTTGCCATAGTTTCTGTAAGCTTAGGGTTACTAGAATGTTATGATATTCAGCACCCTACTTGTGGACCTCTTCTTTTGTGATTCAAGAGGTGTGGATTACATTTTTTATATCATGGAATATTTTATCTTGGAAACAGTTTTGGTAATTCACACAGATGCAATTCAGTATAGTCATGAATCTTGAGGAGTGACATGGAAATGCTCAGATGAAGCCAGGATTTGATTACCTGAGAGCAGTGATACATATCTATATATCCTGGGCTTGAACTGATTCTGTGGAGTTTGAAAAGGTGATCAAATGACATTTGTGCAAGTGAAATTGGACTTTTGCACAATGGCATTAGATGACTTTGCTTGAAGAGAAATTAGGGTTAGGGTTGTGTGCTACCTAAATTCCTTCTGGGCAGGTTACATTTTTCTTCATGTCTTGTACATGATGAATTGAGGTTCCTAAACAATCAATATTATGGATGTGTGCCATCTTGTTTTACTGCAGAGCATTGGTCTGTTAGTTGAATTGGCACATTATCCTGTCAAGTCTGTTCTTCTGGTACAAAAAACTATGGCCCTCAGCTGGAGCTAATGCTTTGGCATATTTCTGTATGTCATGGAATTTAGTAGTAAGTGGATGTGTGTTGCCTCAATTGTTTCAATTGAAAAGGTTCAGGGTGCATGCACTTGAAGTACTGTATATTGGCAGGGTTTATTGTAAGTTGTGTGCTTATAGATGATATTGTGGACAGGCACAGAAAATGGGAGAGCCAACTATGGGATAGTTTCTAAGTTCCCATTAAATCATGAGGTGAACTCAAAGGTGTACTGCTGGAAAGGGACACCATGGGCTTTAGAAGTTGATGCTGTTGTCAATTCTACCAATGAGGTATGGCTAGTCTGGTTTCTGCAATGAAGGTGTGTTTATCTGATAGACGTACATGTCAGTTTTAGCCTTAAGGAGTATGATGGGCACAGTCATGTAGGATTTCAAAGACATGGATGAAACCAAATGGTCTGGGGACATGTAAGATATTTGGTTGGATATGTAGTTTAAGGTACTGGAAGGTATTAGTTCAGGGCTGAAGGACTTTTATTGGGGAGGCAGAGTCCTTTTCTTATGTTGGGCTCAATATGTCAAATTCACATGTTTCTTGTCCAGTGGATAAAAAGCCAGCATATGGGTTTATGGATGATGTGAGCACTTCATAAGTTCTGCTGAGGTTGGCCAGGAGCAACTTTGAAATCTGCGCATCATGCTTGAGGGTATTCACTATCTGCTACTCTCTGTCCTTTCCAGGGTCTGGATGAGGCACATAGCAGTCCCGGTTTGCATGCTGCTGCTGGACCTGGGCTTGCTGAGGAGTGTGCAATGTTGGTAAGTTGATATATCTTTCAATCTTGGAGCTAAATGTCTCTGAGAAATTATTACTTGGAGTTATTTCCTTATTTCAATTTCACCCTGCTTTATGTGAAGTTGGTTCCCTGATCTGTTAGTATTCTTCTTTTTGGTTTCCTCTTTTCATATTTAATGGAGATGTCAAGCAAGTTGGTGCATTGAATTAGCTTGTCATTATGCTGCAGGGAGGCTGTCGAACTGGACTTGCCAAAGTTACCAGTGCTTATGATTTACCAGCAAGGTGCAACATCTCTTGCAATATGTTTATTCATCAGGACAGAGTCATTATTTCAGTAGGCTATATTACAGTCATTGAATTTGGATCTGCTCCTATTGCTGGTTTCAAAGTTTCCAATTTCTTGTTCAGTTTTTGGCAGCTCAGATAGGTGTTCTGAACATTTTTATGCTGTGAAGGAGAGCTTGTTGAAATAATGTGATTTGCATTTTTCTGTAGGCGGGTAATACACACTGTTGGACCTAGGTATGCAGTGAAGTACCACACAGCTGCAGAGAATGCCCTCAGCCATTGCTACCGTTCCTGCTTGGAACTTCTTATTGAACAGGATCTGGAAAGGTTGGCCTTCCCACCTATTTTTCTATTGTTGGGGTACAATGCAACGTTCTGTAAATAGAAGGCTCTCCTATGCTAAACTTATTCTGGTTTGATACTTGGTTGGACATTTTTATTTTAGATTTCCAGTGTATCTTGTTACCATACTTGCCCATGGCTTTTTCACTTCCAGTATCACAGAGTATTTGGCTTGCAAATAGGTTAGTCCATTTGATCACAAATTTAGAATCAACTTGGCCATCCCCAAGTGAAGCTGTTAGAACAACATATGTGGTACAGAGTTTACACAGAGTGCTCCAACTGTTGGTAAAGGTGGGGGAATTTGGTGGTGTCCATAGCATGGTATCATCTGGTGTAGTAAGTTTCAAGGAGTGAGTGGAGATGACCTTCAGATTGTCCTACACTGATGCTTTTAATCCCTTGTAATGCCTTCAGTATTGCTATGGGGTGCATTTACACTGAATCTAAAGGCTATCCTCGAGAACCTGCTGCACATGTGGCCATCCGTAAGTTGCCTTCTTTACTAGCTGAGCTTGAGCCACAAATTTCTGTTGTTGACAAATCATGATATCTGCCTGGAATTGTGACATTGTATTTATGTTTGACCTCCTCCCATTTTAATTTGAACTTTGAAAATGTGACCAGGCACTGTCCGTCGGTTCTTGGAGAAGCATCATGATAGAATCACTGCAGTTGTTTTTTGCACATCGTCTTCTACTGATTCAGAAATCTACAAAAGGTATTTACAGTGTTGATGGTATGTAAACAATGCCAGCTTTGTAATAGATCTTGGGATTGCAGTGCCTCTAGCTGTTTGTAATAGGTAGGTCGTGCTTTCACATACACAAATAGTCCCTGGTCCTAAAACCTTGCATGCAGGGAGGGAGTCATGTACTAAGACAATTCGTGTGATGTGATCTGGAATGCTTATGAGGTTTTCTGTACATTTTACAGCTCAACAATATTTCAAGTGGGACTTGCCTTTACTCTCATCCTGGTGACCAGGACTTTTGCATGAGGTGACATTGGATTCCTCTGTATGTAGGGTCATTCATAACCACTTCAAATGTGGATTTTTGTGCAGGCTACTGCCTCTGTACTTCCCAAGGGATGCTTATGAGGAGCAGGTTGCAGCTACCAAGCTGCCAACTGATGTTGGTGATGAAAATGGAGAAACAGTCATATCAGAGAGAAAGATCCGAATATCAGCTCTACCTGCAAGTTCGCCTGTCAGTACAGCCCCTCTCTTGGATGATGTGACTAATCCTCACCACTCCCACTCTATGCCTAGCAACAGGTGGGTTCATCATTACTTTAGATGGTGGTTCCAGGCTTGATTTCTTCATTGTTCTTCACCAGGATTGTGGGGGAAAGAGCATTCACAGATTGATAGATTTCAGTAAACATCACTGCAGTCAAAGATGCACAGTTCAGAAACACTATAGCTTTAAATCATTGTCTGTTACAGGAATGAGCCAATTGATGCATTAGTGGATCCATCATTCATGTCAATGATACGAGATCCCGATCAAAGACGGAAAGAGCAGTGGGAGAAAGCTGCACAAGCACAGGCAGGGTGGGCTTGGGGTAAATGGGTTGGTCTTGGGGGCATTGGTGCCCCTGCATTGAGTGTACCAGAGCAGAATTCACTTCATGCACGATTTCTAGCGAGGGCAAATGCTTTGAACCTGATGGAAGTTGCAGAGATGAAAATTTTGTATGCTCTAACCTATAACCTGTGAAAAGGCCCTTTTGAAATGGTTTTTGACTTTTTTCTTGCACAGTACAGTACAGAACTCCAGCTTCCACTTTACCTGTCTACCTTTTTCTGTGCCTGTGCCTATAACTGTGCAAGCTAATTTTTTGTGGGGAGGTGCATTCTAGATATCGGGGTGGCATTGATGTGGATGGGCGACCAGTGATGGTGGTTGTGGGTGCCCACTTCCTTCTTCGCTGTCTTGATCTTGAGCGTTTTGCTCTTTATGTCATAAAGGTTTGTTACCTTTGCCCCATTTCTTTATGCTGAGCAGTTATTCTGGACTTTCTTATATGTACTCTCTTTGTTTAAATTTTTTATCCTTGGATTCTTGCTGCAATCAGCTTTATAATCAGTAGAATATGTTTGAAGGAATTGGATGCCTTCAAACCTTCTGAGCTTGGCACTGATTTCCATCTAAGAATGGTCAACTTGAGTTTGCACCTGATTTTTCCTCCAGGAATGACCTGAGGAAGATCTTTATTATGATGAGATGTTGCCACAACACATCTTTGATGCTTATGCTCATGATGCGTCAATGAGGACACCTTCTGATTTGACATTTTGCAGGAATTTGAGGCTGTCATTAACAGGCCTTACACAATTGTGTATTTCCATTCAGCTGCCTCCCTTCAGCTGTAAGTGTTTGCAATTGGGGTTACTTTCTATGGATTGCATGTCATGTTTTCAAGCTAACAAGTTTTCCTGCAATTTCTGTTGCTGGACTTTTCCTCCCTGCTCTCCTTCCTGCAGGTTTGTGTTCCATTGGCAGCTGTGGGCAGCTTAAATGCTGCATGTCTGCTTCCATAGCATATTTGGTTGGTGGAAATATTGATCTGGTGTCTTACTCTCTCTGACCAGGCAACCGGACTTGGGTTGGGTGAAGCGTCTCCAACAGATTTTGGGCCAGAAGCACAAGCATAACCTGCATGTATGTCAAGCAATATGCTCATAATAAACAAAATGTTTTCTCCTTGGTTGACTAGAACACAATGGTGAGCATGAAGAGTACTGTTGAGTTGGGATCTGGTCTACAATGACCTTTTTAGACTGTGATATGTTAGATTTGGATGTCTAATGTGTGCAAGTTCAGTTAGCAAATGCAATGGTCTAGTATTTTGCATCCTTGAAGTTATTATGACCATCCTCTTGCTGAATTATCACTCTTATTTGTGATGTGGAATTTTATGGCAGGCAATATACATGTTGCATCCAACACTGGGTCTGAGGGCTACAGCGATTGCGCTACAGTTGTTTGTGGACCCTGAGGTTGAACACAAATTCTCTTGATTAGTCTATGGTGATTATGTTATAGGTTCTTAAAGCAAGTCCTTTATGGGTAGCTACTGTATGGTCTACTATGGTGGCAAACCAACCACCTTGGTATCACTGAAGGAAGGAAGGTTGAAATTTATACCACCATAGGCTGTTTCCTGTATTCCTGGTGCTTGCCAACCTGCTTGAGAAGTCACTGGAAGCCATAGATCCTTGATAAGCCTTTCTGATGGGTCTGATGCTGGTGTTGACAGGTCTGGAAAAAGGTTGTGTATGTGGAAAGGTTATTGGAGCTCTTCAGATATGTTCCTCGCGAGCAGTTGACAATCCCTGATTTCGTGTTCCAGTACATCTCGAACCTTCCACCACTTGCACTTATGTTATTGTTTTGACAGATTCATTGGGGGAGTTTGATGCCAAATTCAATGTCTGTGATGGACAGTCCAGAGTTCTGATTATTTATGAGGATATGTATGTCATATTGCAATGGAGTGACATGAGTGTTTGCTATCTTTGGAAGTGACTTTTGACTTTTGGTTTTTTTGATGTCTCTTTGGTGCTGACCACATCATGACTAGTCTTCCTGTTGCTTCTGGAAATGCAACAGAAAGTACTGATGAAATACATTTTCTTAAGTGTTGGCCTGAAGATATTGAGCAGATTATTATATACTTATCCATAACAAGTGTTGGGAGCTGATGATTGAATGGGAAGTCATTGCACATAGTTGCTGCCATGCATGATGAAGATCATGATGTGATATTTTGTGATTGACAGTCACAAGCTTAGGTCCATTCTTTCTCCTATTGTTTTGTTTTGATTTGACCAGAACTGACATAAGAGTTACTTTCAATATGTTATTGCAGATTTTTCTCTGCAATGTCATAGACTTGTCTTTGATGGGGATGGACAGGCTCCTGTGCTAGTTTGGCATGCTTGAGTCTTATATATTGCATCACCTGTACAGAGATTGACAACAATCTTGTGACTGAGAAGTGGATACTTTTGACTGTATTGGTTGGATGATGTGAGAATGGTGGTCTTTTATCTGCATATGCCACAGGCCAAAGCTTTTTGGGCTATGATGGTGTGTATGATGGCTGGTTCCAGTAGGACAAGTCTATAGTAATTCAAGAGGGTCCATTGGCTGACCAGTGTGATATCCTGTGTGCAGGCATGACCTGGAGATCAATGGGGATGGGGCTCTTGGGACAGATCCCAGAACAAGGGTGATTTCTAACAGAAACCTTTTGGGTTCTCACTCTCGGTAGCTTGGTGCTACCTTGTAAAATTCATAGACTCCACTGTAGGAGTATGTGTATGCTGAGGGATAATATAGCCTGGCCAGGCCTGCCACAGTAGCTCATTTAGGTAGTGATTGATTTTCTGATAACATTATGGCAAGAAATGGAATTTAGTCTTTGGGTCTTTGGGTGGTGTATACACCACAAAGACATCTGTTCCATTTAGAAGAACTTCCTCAACAGCTTTTGTATCTACCTTGAATTTAGTTGAACTTTGGAAAATACTCAGCAGCTTGTGATGGCTCAAATTGTGACAGCTTTGATGCGTTGGCACCAAAATTTACCATCACTTCTCAACATTTGTAAAATATTTAGATTACATAATAGATGCTTTTAAACATTTGGAAGATAATTTGTGTAACTTGGTTTGTGGTTCATGAAAATAATCTATCATCATCCATATTTTTTTTGTTAATAATGGATGTGATATATATACATCATTGTTCCTTTGGATGAAAACGGGAATTGGTTAAAAGGATTCCTTGGATGGCAAGCCTTTCAGAAAGGTGTATGGAATGATCTTTGTTCGTGTACTCTAATATTTCAAAAAAGTACTTTTGTATTATGGAAATGTTTCTATCACCCAAACATTTCATTATATGAAAATGCAAGTTAAGAAAAAGGGTTGTTTTAGCCATTTGTGCCAAGGCGAATTGACCCCCACATTGGAATCATGGTAAAAACCTCGAAATCCATTTAAGTCATGTTACTGTCCCATGTACACAAATTATGACATTTAATCTGGGTCAAAAGAAGGATTGAAATAGTATATGACTAATCTAGAAGTTAAGAGTTTTGCACAGCCATGTGGAGCCTACTGGCTCATAAAAAAACAATATACCAATCTTGGCCAATTATGAACATAAGCACAGTTCTCTTCTTCTAACTTTTGGAAGGTATTCCAATGTATTAATGTAATGGCTGCTTGCAATGTAATAAGAACTTGCTACAATGTTTATAAGCACTTGTCTATAATGTAATAAAAAGAGCTAGTTAAAAATTTGCTACCAAACTAAAATTAGGGTTGAAATGTGGTGAGAATCTTCAAGAGAGGGAAATTTGGTGACTTTTTCAGAAAAAACAGGAATATAGTGACAAAATACTCACTTTTATTTTTATTTTTTCACATTTTGGCAAAATTTGGCACTGGGCAAAATGACACCCCAATTCATTTTGCCAAACCAGTAATCATCTGAATTCATGTACTTTGTTTTTCAGCCTGAGCAAAATTTGTAAAGCTCTCTGCGACTTCCCTTTGAAAAAGAAAGGAAAAAAAGGCAAAAAAGAAAAAAAGAATTAGAAATCTGGAAATAATAGACTTTATTGTACACTACAAAGATTCAAAACTGCAGCTTTGGGGCAAAACTATTGGTGTGGTGAAATTAAAAATGTCAAGTCCCTCCTTTTCCGTGCGCTTATGGGCTCAGGCAAACATCCTATCTTTACATTGGCCAATTAACTGCAAAACTTTCTTACTGTACTGACTCCTTTTGCAGAGCATTTTCATTCCAGTTCACTTTATTGACATCCTTTACACTTTTTTCTCACAAAGAATAAAACTTTATTCAAGCCTAGACCCATTTTTCAAACTTGAAAGGAAAAGAAAAAAGGATACCTTCAGCTGCTTTCTCCCTTTAAAAAAAGAAGAAGCTTGATATGTACAACTATGAAAAAATATTGAAAATGTACTTAGAAAATATTAACCTCTTCACTAAAGCACTGTAATTGTCCTTTCCAATGGTCCAAAGACCTACCCTCTCACATACCTGCCCGATGCCTGGGTAACCGAAACATGTTCATGCCAACAGAGTAGTAAAGCAGTGTTGGCCGGGCATTGAGTTTTGACCTGGTTATCAACCCAGTTATTAATAACCTAACAGTTGGTTATTGATTTTTTGATAACCGGTTAAATTGATAACCATCTGGTATTAAAATTTAGTAACCTACCTGGATGACCCATTATCATCTAGGTAGTTTATCAATGGTTATCAATCTTTAAACATTGATATGTTTAAAAAAATAAAATAATAATAATAATAATAAATCCCGATAACCTGTGTATAACTGGCAGGTTAACTGGTGGTTCTCCACCAATCATTTGAAAACTTACTGTTATGCATAACTGAAGGTTATTACTCAATTATTTGATAATCACCTGGCACCCAATTTCTTTGTCTATTGATATTGATAACCTGTGTGATCCCCAAATTAAAAAAGAAAAAAGAAAAAACGTACCTGGAGTGATTATTAAAAAGAAGCAATAACCAGCCAACACTGCAGTAAACCAACAGCCACCTGACCAGCATACAGACATGGATGGTGAGAGCACACGGTATACTTTTCCAATGGGTTCCAGTTCAATCCCTATCTAACCACTCAGGTTGAGATCAGTTTCAAAGTGTTTCTATACCTACCTACTAACAACCCATTTGGGCCCTTACCTAGGTACTAAGTTACTAACTAATAGATGCACATCTACTCACCTAGCTAGTAACCACCTATTATCTTACCTACTTACCTACAGGACCTACTATCTTTTAGATAATACATGTTACTTAAGTAGATTAACCTGACGTCAAGTCAGATGCGGTTCATCCACTGTAACTGAGAGGTAACACAGGCTTCCAATGGATGGTGCAAGTCGGTTAGCTGTTGGTTCATCGCTCTGGCTGATGAAGAAGAGTGCAAAAATCACCGCTAATTCGGTAGGACTCTGTTGATCTAGATTAACTACTAGAGTCACTGAACTCTTGAGCTTAAGAAATTGTGCAAGATTTGTTTTGAAAAAGTAGATTGATTGATCAGTCTGCAGCTGTTTAATAGAACATCAACTACCAAGCTCAGCCATCAGTACATTGTATATGTGCTAATTAATTTAAATAAGGTGTAAGTAAATTATCTATGTAACAAAAAATAATTAACATGGTGTCTGCACTCTCTATATCTGAAGCTTGAAACATACGTACCCTTCCCTCTTACAAACCTACTTGGCGCAGGACCTCCCAACCTCCTTGACAAAGCGTGGGGTGGGTGCTGGACAAATAACCCATCCCTGGATGTATATACTAATGTATTCATAGATCGAGTTTAATATCAGCCAAATTGATCGAGTTCCTTATCAACCAAATTGGTCAGAGTTCCTGTCAATCTTAGATTGCAGTAAAAACGAGTGTTGGGTGGTTTGTTCAGAAGTGCCGGTTCTTTTCCAGTTTTCAAAACAGATATACAGGTATATATGACAGGCAGTTCCAATTCCGTGAAACCTCCGGCGCCCCTGGAACCTAACCCGACAAATCAATTTTCCATGGTACCCAAACCTGGAACCTGCCTGGAAAAAAAAATTAAGAGTCAAAGAACCTGGAAAGAACCGAGAAAGAACCGGGGGGTTTCTAAATCATGAAAATCGATGGTTCTTGGAGGGGTTTGAAAATACCTGGAACCAGCGGTTCTTTTGGTTCTGCTGTTTTTGAGATGCTTGGAACCAGCCGGTTCTCTGATGCGGATTTAAGACTTTTGGAAATACCCGGAACCTGATGTGTTTTTCTTTGAAAACATCAAAGAACAGTACAACACTGGTAAAAAAACGTCAATATGGGATGATGCACAGTTGGACGTTATCTGCTAATTTGGGTTCAGATGGCATTGCTTCTTTTTCCAAGAATGGATTGACATGACATTATATATTATACCCATTGCAGGGATAGCAGTACTGAAATTGTTGTTGCATGTATGTAGAATTTTTGAATGTAGTTTAGTAAAGTATTCTATTTACCACTATTAGAATACTTTACTAAACGGGCATTGCCACAAAACTTTTTAAGTGTTGGAATTAGCTTGCTAGATGCGCATCCTAAAGCGGGCTTCACGTGTCTGCAGACAGACACTATCTTTCTTTTTGCAGTTAAGTTGTATGTATGAATCTCAGCATCTCAGCATTCATGGTTAAGGTGTTCTGTTCAGGCCTCCATACTAGAGTTCTGTATGTTAATATTTCTGATTGTATAGCAATCAGGTTTTGTATCAATTATGCCCACTGGAAACTAGAATAGTAGTTATTAATTCAGGAACTGGTCAAGTATTTGCAACGCCGATCTGCTGCAAAGTAACCTTCAAATGGCTCTGCAGCAAATTCTTCATTATCGTTGTAGCTCACCATTAATATATTATTTGTGTAGTTGTAGACGAATCATCTAATTCCGAAAATTCGTGCCTCGGAAGAAGTGTCTCTACTAGACTGCACTACATTTAACAGTGTGTAGTTGACGGATCTAGACAGCTGCAATTTATATAACAACCTATAGAGTTCCTTGGAATCAGCATCTCCAGCTTTCTATTTGCAAGGTCCTTATAGCTAGCTGCAGTATGCAGTATAACTTGAATCATGCAGTCTGATTATCCCGTATCAATTAGAGAGATTCTCGAGAACTCAATTGCAGTGCAAGGCTTGTCATGATCAATAGTATTAGGCTAAGCCTTGCGAAAGCTGCTTAAGCTAGCTTGATAATTCAGTGCAAGCTTCTTCTTCGAACTTGAGAACAGGTCTATCTTGCCAGTTTAATATAAATGCTCTTATAATGCATCTTGTCATCACATGTGGAGCAAGAAGAACATTCACCGAGTGATCTTGTGACTATCTGCAAGTTGAGGTATTAAACTATTGTGCAAAGTTGTTTGTAATGATCAATCAGAGTGTAGAGCCGTTCTTGGCATTAGGAATTTGGAAGGATGAACAATATGAGTGTAAGACTAAACCAGTTGCCAGAACTCCATGAATTATATATATATATATATGACTTCCTCAGGTCATCATTTTGGGAGTTTAGAACGTAACTAGTTGCAGTGGAAGGTCCCATATTCCTGCAAGCTCACCAGCTCCTCTGAACAAGTTTGTATAAGATGTGCCAAACTATTTAACGCTTGCAAGAGATCAAAAAAGGTTTCCATGAAGTAATCTAAATTACAAGTCCTTAGAGCTCTAGTGTTAAGGATAAGTTCTGTAAGTTGAATGGAATTTTGCATGTGGCAGCAGATTCTTGCAAGACATGCTGATTTGATGCAAGGCTAGCTCTGATGATCATCCGATGATCATTTAAGATAAGTAGAATATAGCAAGTGGAGTTGATGTTCAGGAATGAACCAGATGGACACCATGAGCACATGTTTAGTGATCTGATATGAAGGTTGGAAGGTATTCTCTAAATGCGAAATCAGACCTGTACGTATAAGCCAGTTGAGCAAGCATCATGGGCGCCTCTTGCAAAGAACTGATCTCTGCAAACTGGACTTACTTATTACACATCAGACAGACGGTGCCATTGATGAAATTACTTTGTCTGGGCAGTAAAAATCAAACGTCAGGAAACATCCCGGGAATACTGGTTTTCAGAACTCGAGCAGAGGTTAATTTGCAACTCTTCAAGGAATACCCCAATTATTGTTACTGGCAGCAGATTTCAGCTCTACCTTGGGTGTGACATTCTCGTTACGAGCTTTTGCGTACAGTTGCGACATTCAGCTAGAATCGCAGAGGTGAGTGCGCCCTGTAGCTGAGAAGTATTCCACATGCAGTTAATCAATATCCAACCAGTTTTCATATATACTGTGATGCACAGCATCTAGATATGGAACAAGTCATGACATGCATCCAAGTGAATCACTTTACATTTCTTTGATGCAACATTACATAAGATCAGTCATCTCTGTCTCTGTCTCTGTCTCTCTCGCTCTCACAAGGTGAGGTGGAACAATCCCAAATGACATACAAATAAGTGCGTGCAGGGAGAAAATACAGGAGCTGATCCATCAGAGAAAGTATCCCAAGGTGAAGATTCGTGACCCCAAACCCCCAGCTCGGCAAATCAAGGGAGGCAGCTCCGAGTGACTTATAAACCCCTTCCATGCATATCCAATGCATGTAACTGCTGCTGCCAGCCCTGCATGAGCCAGCTCTAACTGTGATCACATGACATATTCGTGTTCAAGCTTCTTGCCCAGTGCAACTAGACTAGGTGTTTTGTGACCACTTTACTATGATAACCTTCATCATGGATCACAGCCACTAGCTACTATCACAAAGCTGTTGTTGATCACTTCAGTAGCTACGCTAACTAGAAAGACTTGACTTAGAGTACGCTTGTCAGTAATCGTCCAGGAACCCCTTCAAGCTGCGCAACCTGCAAGTGAAGTACGCTCATGAAGAGCGTTTGATCTCATGGGATCCATCACTTGCTAAATTTCTAGACTTCCGACAAAACAATGAAATGCAGAAACTAAGCACTCTGGGTTAGTATGCTGCAAGCTGCTACATCGTCGAGGACACAAATGTCTTTTAGCTGTTAGTGATGATATCGACCTGTTGTTAAAGTATCTCCACAACCAGCAGGATCTGTCCTTACGTTCATTTGGTACCGCAGTTCAGGACTAGTTATATCCAGCGAAGTGTTTGATCTTGCACCTGCAGCCAAAACCTCTGGAGGTGAAGAACACGGCCTGGGTCGCGGATCATGTGCAGTCTGGTTGGGCTTCTCCACTCCTTAGCTTAAAAAATCTAGCTTGCTAGCTAGCTTCCTCTTTTAAGTAAGAGTTTGAATCGTTGCAGCTTTCTGTACTTGTGATCGCCCATTCTATCGCCTCCGATATTCCGTTAGCATTCAGAGTCAGTTGACGCCACAGCTGCAATGCAGACTAGTAAGTACTACAGCACTTTACTATCCCAGCTGTGGATGATGTGGACTCTCCCTCCGTCATGGATCGATGCTGTGATCAGCGTGAACCACAAGGCTCTCCGGATATATGTACAAACCATTTTCAGCCACGGGCCTTACGAGGAGATTAATCTTGGAGCAGCTTTGTTGCTAGATTGATAAGTGATATTCACTAGACCCGAGGTCCTTGTCGATGGCCGGCTCGAAGTCGAGTCTTTGAGTTAAAGTAAATCAAATTTAGCAGGAGCTACATAACGAGATCAGATGAAACGACGGTTGAGACGCCTAACACAAACGACGACGGTTGAACCGGTTGTTGCAGCAGTATTGGTGATGATCCTCTATTTGGACCGTCGCAGAAGAGAATGAGCAAGAGCTTGAAGCTCTCCATCGTCGGGTTGATCCGAGAGTGTGCCGGTCCTAGGCTTCTCCAAAGACTCGGCCTGCTGCACAAGGGCTTGGTGGGACAGAGCTGGCTCCAGTGGGACGTTGGATGGCATCCCGTACCGAAAATCATGCTGCATTTCTGCATGGTACGGCCTGCGTCCCTCCTCTTTTATTCTCAAGTAGTTGTGTGCAGCTGCGGGCGAGCCCGACCCACTGGCAAGGGACATGGACAGTGCAGAGGTGGGTGGGATGTTCAGTTGATCCGACTGCTGCTCGAACTGCTGCATGTACGCTGCTTGACCAGCTGCAGCCGAGGACGACAAGCCAGCTCCCATTTGTGGATGTTGTTGCTGTTGAAGGTGGGCTGCAACCGCCGCGTGCCGATCCGCTAGTTGTGCTTGAACCATCGCTAACTCCGCTTGTAAACTTGCCACCTGCATGATGTCAATCCACGGTTTCATTACCATCCTTGATCCCCGGAAGTACAATCCTTTTCCCTTGCGCGTATCTGTAGACACTAGAAACGCATTTTAGACACATGAGTTTGCTCGATCTCACATGTGACTATTGCGCTGGTCAACCCAGCTGATCATTATCAGAATCTCTAAGGACAGATCAGCTCACACTGACGATCAAACTCTGACTTACAGAGCATCCACAGATAACAGGATTATCCCAGTTGTTGAGTCATTCTCTCCTTGAAGTCTACTATACGGCTTGCGGATAAGGGAGATCTCTTAACAAATGTGTGACCCCAAGCGTAGTGCAGAAAATCCTGACTGGTTTGCAGTTGAATTTCACATTCTTAAACTGATCAACCAGTTTTTAATTTGCATCCCTTTCACACTCTGCAACAACGAGTTCATGCGAGCAATGCTTTTAATAGTTGCCCATGAACACGCAGTTGGCTCAGGGGGCCAGCTGGGCCTTCCCTTTTGTTGATCACTAATCAGGAGTGAGGAAGGAAGGAAGACGCCGGACGATTAAGGGGAGACATGAGATTAGATTTAACTCAGTATATTGTCAATAATTTCTCCTCAGAAGTCCACAGTCAATACTGCAACCCAGATGATCTTAAAATGTGCAACAATGCACACAAGAGGAGAAGGGACATGTTGAAACTACTGCTGATAGTAATATACACAGTGTGGATTAGATAGCAGGTCTAGAAGCATTTACAGGTACTAAAGCAAGTACTTGAAGCCCTAGATACACCGGTCTAAAGAGCTGCTTCAGTTGCCAAAAAGAACGATGGATTGAAGATCAGCACGACATAGACGTCCAACCCCTTAAGAATCCCAAGCTCTATATAAGCTGCGCTTGCAAGAGTCAAAATGGTCCAATGCCGACTAGCGGATGGCCTATAATAAAAGAAGAAGATTCTTTGGATTATCCTCATTTCTTTGCTAGAGCCCAGGTTCATCTCAAGCTGAATGAGATCAATCCTAGTTAAAAGATCATTAAGGATCCTGCATCCACAAGCTGTCGACCTATTCCAGAACTCCACTAATTTGAACTTCGCTCTTTGGGTCACACCGAAAGTTTTGCAACATGGTAACTCGATTGATCCGGATACCGTATTAATTCTCGAGAACTTTCCATGTAATCTGAGAAACGGAAGAAATTATCTATAGAGCTGCGTTCATGCGTCGCATGACGACGTTGTGAACTCTATTACTATATGATGCGAGCAGCAGCAGCAGCATTTTCGCAATAACGCAACCATCTAGCTACATTCAGAAACAGTTATCTCAACGATTATCTACATGTACAGCTGAATCCGGTATACAGTATTACTATTTGGAGTACAATATTGTTCTGGACTACAGTACCTCATACCAGTTGCTAGGCGACAAGAGAATGCATGCATCCCCTGGCGCAACGCTTCAAGATGGCCCCACTTGATGCTCATAAACTCGTCAAAAAGATGCACGCAATGTTTATGGAAGAGGTGATTTCAAAAGTTTGAAGAATATGCAATCCTTAGCTATGGTATCTATTCAATATTGCTCTCTGCAAATGACTTAGCTAGACTCTAAAACAGGAAGCGATCCCTGACGCACTATTGGAAACTAACATGAGTCATTTTCCGGTGACAGGCAAGACGGCTCCAGCTAGATACACGGACTCTCGAAATGTCGAAAGTACTAGTCACGATGCCCATAATTAATCAAGTCTTTTCTCAAAGTGTTGCAATCTCGTATGTACGGTGATTGATCAACTTTTAACTTTGAGTTAAAGGGAGAGCACAACACTCGCTCGGGTCCTGAACACACACACAGGCTCGTATTGGAGGTTTCTCAGATAACTGAGCACCAGCTGCAGCTATATGCTGGGGCGTTACTAGGTAGCTAGATAGTAACACCTAAGTCCGATGCCACACATTCAAGAGCTCCTTGAATGAAGTCAGTTTGTACATTGTCGATGTTAGGTTCTAAACGAACAGGCCCAATCCAAAGCACTACTTAGTTCTTTCGAACATATTTGCCCCAGTCAACAAGGCCGGTTCTATTCACAATCTGCCTTTGAAGTGAAGCTCGGACCGAAGAAAACATCTAGAGTCGATACAACATGAGAAAGAAGCATTCCTAAGGCAACCATCTGAATGGCAGCGCACAACAGATTCTTAGAGAGTGCCCTTAGCGTCCACGAATTATCCTAGGAACATTAGGGCTCATCAGCTTGAATGGTCTGGGTGACTTGGTACAATTACAAAGCTCGACTGGTTCACAACTGCATGTTGTCTTCAAGGATTCAGCAAGTCGCAGTCATGGACTCAGCAAAATGTTGCAAGTTCCTGATCATGCAACCTCTGCAGTATCCCTTAGAGAGCAGATGGGCAGATGGTAGTCCTCCACCTTCAGCCACGTATGTGTATGTGCGTGTGTGCGCGAGCTTGTCCTGGTAGCTGCCAAGCGTTTATGAATGCCTCTTCAATAGACATATACGGCTGCATTCGGACTTCAGCAGACTCGCATGGGCCGCTGTAATCTACAACGTTTGCACTAGACCCAGGAGCCAAACCCGTTTGCACATGTAACCGGCTCACATATGTGTAATCAGTTTGTGAGTACTAGCAAGAGTGATGTTAACTGGAAACTCCAGGCACACGCTCCGAAGACAGGTTGAGCATGAACGGGAGCGTATAACTACTTGTAAGCACAAATGGCTTGGTTGCTGATGACTGCCTATGATCCCTGTACCAGCCGATTCGCTCATTGCTTGTCTGCGCATAATCTAGGTATCGTTATGGACAATTGCCCAGCAATCAAACAAGCTGATCAGCAAAGATCATGCTGAACGAACCTAGTGAACCGGGCGCTGCATCCTTTTTCAGAGATACATATGGACGGCTAGCTACTCATGATTCCAAGGTGCAAAGTTCAAGAGAGATTGAAGATGGTCTGCGCTCGCGCTTGGGGTTTGGGAGCATGGCCAGCGCTAATGCCGGGATAGAAAAAAGGCGCAATAAAGGGATCACCTGTTGCTGGAGGGCGAAGATGGTGGCAACGCAGCCGTAGACGGGATCGGAGAGACGGGCCTGTGCTTCGTAACTGATGGTGAGCACGGCGTCACAGCGGCGTGGCATGGGAATATGCAGCAAAAGCTTAGCAACATTGCTGGCCCCGAAGATCTTATGCACTGCTGCAAACCTGGCCGCGCCTTGATCGGCGCCGAAGTAGGGTGCAAAGATGCAACCTCGCACGCACTTCCGACGCAGAAACTTGCAAGCCCCACATGGTGCTCCACTGCTCATGGACGCCGACGTAGATGCAGATAATCCGCTAACTCCTGCTGCTACTTGATCCCTGCTGCTCCGCACACCTGTACCTGATGTCGACCCTATAACCCCAGTGGCCTTTCCCCTTGCCGCCGACCCTCTCTGTGCTCCTTTGTCGCGCTGCTGATCCGAAGACTCTATCCGGCCTCGACCTCTCTTCGTTGCCGTACTGTGTCCTTCCTTCGTCGACCTGTGCTCACCTGAGCGCGGATTCGGCTGATCCAGTTGTCGATAATCCACTACACCGGCTGTCCTCCAGTCTTTTTCCTGACTCCTGTCTGGGAAAGATGGCCAGCTCGTGGCATAATCCACTGGCTGACCACTTTGTCGTTGCCACGTCTCAAGTTGGTGATCTCTATCTCTCTGAGATCCTTGGTTTTCCGAGTCTGCGGATCCTTTACCGCCGAGTCGGCTGTTATCCCGGGGTTGCGACGATGCCTGCTGGAGCGGCCGTAGTTCGCGGCTCTCGACCAACTGAACGCTAGTGTCCGCCTCCGCTGCGACCTCTCGCAGCGCACTTCTTCTCCCCCTTCCCGCCAGCCTGTTGAAGCTCTCTGGAAGCTCCTTCAAGCTGCACTAGAAAGACGTCCTGCTCTGCTCCTGTACCACCCTGCGCCGTGCCACACCGTAGATGACATAAATGCACTGCTGCTTGGACCACTACTGTCGCCTAGTCTACGACCTTGCGCCTCGGCCTCTGGTATACTAGTGTCGGGTGTGTGCATGAGCGACAGAAAGAATTGGGCTTGTCGAGGTCATGCACGCTGCGTTTTCCAAGCACGCTTGAGTGCCATAGAAGGAACTAGGGCAGGGGCGGCAAGGCAGGCAGGTAGGCAGGCAGGCTGGTGACGTGGTCCGGGCTCCCCTGTTCCTACCCCTTCACTACTGCCGATGGAGTTTTGCTCTTCGCCTGCATGTGGGTCCCCTTTCTCTCTCGTCCCTTCCTCCCAGGAGCCCGAGTCTCCCGGGGGACTCTCTCGCTCGCTTTCTCCTCTAGCTGTCCTTTCATTATCTCTTAATTGGTCTCACATCCTGTCACAGACAGGCGCACGCGCAAACAAGCCAATAAAGCAACCGCAGATGGCGGATGCGGCCCACAGCTAGCTATTTAAGCCTAGTGCAGCTGCCGCAGACAGCGGATGGGACAATATTAGCAATTCTAAGAATCCATCCAGCTGACATGATGGCATGGAAAACAACGATGAGTGGATCAGCTAGTGTCAGAAAATTCTAGCACTTTCATTGTTGAACATTACAAAAGCACTCAGGAAGAAAGAAAGAGAGTATTCGTAAAAAACAGTTCGGGACTCCCACTAGTCCAACATTGAATAAAAGAACACAACACAAGCGGCGGAAGATTGGACGGAATGATTACGATGATTGATACAAGATCTTTGGCAAATTCACCAATGGGGACTCTGGGGCCAGCTGTTCTCTTGTGAAAGTTGGCGCAGCGTGGAGGCCGGCCGGGAGGGTCGGTAGTAATAAGTAACCTACTTGCACCGCTAGCTGTGCGCAGCAACGTCCTCTCAGATGCGCCCGGCAGATGGTTAAGCAAGACGCGAAACATCCGCAAAACGAGCTCTGTCCGGATCAAAAAAGTGGTCGACAGCGCTCAGCCCTGGGCAGAGCCGCCTGGTTAATTGGATCCCTTATCTAGATCACAAAAGCAAAAGAGGGATTGTCTAGACTTGTGTTGTTGCACAACAACCACCCATCGCCGGCCACTTCCGATCGCCCTAGTACTCATGGGATGAACTAGCTCATGGGCAGCGACTTGTGATCACGTATTTTGATCATCTGAAAATCTTATCCGGAATTACTTGTGAAAGTGGGGCATCAGTCCTGGAAAAAAAAGCTGGGCGCTACTAGGGACTGGTCGCTGATGATGACAAGCAATATATATATATACATATATATATCTATAACCGGCGCATGATGCTACTAGTGTCTGATCAGGAGTACATGGATTATCTAGGGAGGTCGATCCTCCCTGTCCTGCATCATAAATCTAACTGCATGATCATGAGAGGTGCTACCTAAACGGTTGTGTGTGGGGGAGGGGGGGATTGAGCTCCGAGGAGTTTGACACACGTGTTTGACAATCGCAGCATGTGACCCTGCAGGGATCTGGTATAATTTGCAAACACTTGAAGATCTGCGTACCTATGTAGTCAAGTCAAAAGGGCGGCTGTTTCTCTCTCTGCTTCCACACTCGATTGAAAACACACAATTTAATTGCCATTGGGATCGCCGAGGCCTTCTCTTCACGCCACACTATGGACGACGTACCTGAACACTAGCTAGTCCCCAACAGCTGACCAAGGGTGTACATACGAGTCTCAACTTTCATTTGTTTACAGTATCAATTGCACAGTTTTTTCTTGGGACAAAAATTACCCTGCAGATTGGCACCTAGTTAGCTAGCCTGACGACCCCGTCATCACTGCAAACACCCCAGTCAAGACCGACACAAAACTGTCGCCAGCTGCATATTTTCCAGGGTTGTAGAGATCAAAATTAAGCAACTCTCAAAACTTCCCTCTCACAGGTTTCACACGAAATCTAGCTCCTAGACTATATGTTTATTCCCAATGTTAGACTTAGTTCTGTGTAATTAGCCGATAGATTCAGAGTGCAGACTACTAATATTTGGTTAAATGCAATATTATAGGGGCCCTACACAGATAGACATCTGCTTCGTGGAGTCCCTTATCTAGACTAGCTGTTCTTAGTCATTGACTTAATAACAACAATATAAGCCGGAAAAAAGGTAAAACCGTAAAAGTCTTACAATCTGTAGATTTTCCAACTCAGGAGGCCCAGCTGATCCAATGTTGTAGGAGCCTGACAGGGCACTAAATACAGGACTAAGCCGATCATGGACCCAGGACAACTGATTAACACAGACCTGATCAGCACTGTTTTTTGAGGAATCTTGTGAGACTGATCATTGCGGTCTTCAAGCTCACAAGGCCGATCAGATTAAACCTAGCTAGTACAATAGATAATATTGTAACAGAATGACAGAAATGGTTCCCAAAATCGATGAATGCATCGTGGAGGCTCGACTTGCAGAATGTAGCCTGGTCATTGGCATAATCAGCTGGCCAACATAATCAGCTGGCGAGATGCTAAATACCCCGTAACGAGCACTATCCGGGCAACATAATCAGCTAAGTGCGTGCAATCAAACTCTTTGATTTGCAAAACATTTTACATTCTAGAACTTGATATTAATTGAGAAACATTTTATTTCCGAGAACTTGATATTAATTGACTATTAAGACGAAGGTCGCCGAGCTCCTGGTTTGTTCCATGTGCAGCACATCTGTCGAACCCTACCCCACCATCCACAGTTGGATTTTTGGGTTTGGCATCGACTGTCCACCTTTCCCCATCCTAGTTGGCTCCATCTTTACAATTGAAAACAACAACAACAACAACAACAACAACAAAAGATGGGGGTCATCAGTTGAATTGCAGAGAACTCTAAATCTGTCGATACAGGCTCCACTTTGTCCACTCTTCTTTATGAAAATCCCACCTTGAGCGATCCTCTCCTCTTGAGCACCACTAGACCCGGTCTAGGAAAAATAGAAAGCAAATTTTATAACTTTCTTTTCTTGTCTCTCTTTTTTTGGAGGGGGGGGGGGGAGCCTGTCGCATCTTAAAAATTGAAACGTATAAACTTCTGCTTTTTATCAACATCATGGGAGGCGGAATAGAGGGGTAACTTGTTGCCAGGACATGATCTAGCCCCCTCGAAAAGCTCAGCTGCAAATGGTTTCTTTATAATACAGATCTTGTGCCTGCCTCTAATTGGAGGAGGGCTGATCATCTCCTTACCGGGCTAGTCTTACTGATTCTTCTTTAATTTCCTATAGGGAAATGCTAAGCAGTACTTCGTAGCAAGCTTAGCATGCATTACTTTGTAGCTAGCCCACACTTGCCTGATCAACAACTGTTAATCATCTATACAAATTAAATTAGTGTGACATCTGCTACCCAACTAATATCTCATTCCAAAATCAAGTGTTTTAGTTCAGTTGATTTTCTAACTTGACAAAGATTACTCAAAATTCAATACACCTTGCACCATAGATCTGAAATTTGTGAAATTCCCCTCCATAAAATCCCAGTCATCAAGAGCTTTCCAACAAGCACCCCAATTTCCCCCTTTTTTTTTTTGGTTTAGATTTTTAATGAAAATTTTATTAAATCAATCTTACACCATAAGTCCAGTCATTACAAAACCAACTCGGTGCACACCTACTCATCAAGGGTTTTCCAAAGGACCAAAAGCAACGATTAATTAAGGGGGTGTTGTGGTTTAAGAGATCTCAATGTGACAAACAAAGCAAACAAACCACCTTCCTTAAGTTATGGATATATAACACGTTGTTTGTTCATACATTCATACCTACCTAGAAACCTTACCAAATGCCCTTTGAAACCTTCCTATATACTTTTACACTTACACTTTCCTTGACATACATAATGAGATCAATTTGCTCTGCATATTAAGGAGCTTGATGAAATTTCAGTATTTATGATATATATTATACACTATGTATAATAAGTATAGGAACTTAGTCTTGTTCATGGGGTGGTTAATCTCCACCCACCACTTCCTATCAAAGGGGGGGAATCCTTTACCTTTGAAGAACCTGTGGTTTCAGTTTTTAAAATAAAACTAGAACTATCTCAATTCCAGTTTTTGGTTCCACACATAAAATGAAATTGGCAATCTGATTCCATGTTCAGTCCAGTTCTTCAAAAACTAAATTCTAGTTCCATTTTCAGTCTTGAAAATCAAACCCGGATCTGAGTCTCTCTTTTTACTAACCTGGACTGAAACTGGTGGTTGATTGCCAGTTAATCATTTGAGCTGACCAATTTTTGTGTTCTATACAAAAGCTAGATCAATCCAAAATTCTAAAGTTTGAATTTTGGGCACAAGCTTTCCAGCATTTAAAAAAAGAAATTCTCTTCATGTTGTAATTGTCATACTTTGAGTATTTTAATAATTAGAAGCAGATCCTTGCTGGAGATTGGTGATGTATAATATGCACCAAGTTAATATTTTCGGTTGTTGCAGAAGGGATAATAACATCACTTTAGGTGAAGAACTCGAATTCTAGTAATTTTGTGTCTAGGCTCATGTACCCAAGGGTCGCAAATCAGAAAGAATTACTTAAATTATTTTTGCATGGGCCTTCTTGCACTGTCTTTTTTTCCCCTAAACCCTAAACCTGATCTTTACACTAAGAGTGAGCGCACCCCCCCCCCCCCCCCAAAAAAAAAATTCAAACCCCATGTCTGAGATCAGCACCCGTGTTTTTTTGGGGTCCATTTTGTGATCAAGTCAAATTCGGATCATCCATAAGAAGATTTAGCCAAAGTGGATATCAACTATAAGAATGAGAAGATTTAGCCAAAGTGACAATTGGCCATATAAGAAGCTTTAGCCAAATTTGGCTTTAAAGGAGATTTGAAAGTGAAAAATTAGAAGTATCATACACAATATTCTTGGTGACCTAGTAGAACCTAAAATTAAAATCTGAATTCTTTTTTCTTTTTCCCAGGAAATAAGGTAATTAAAAATACTGATTCTTTAAATTTTCCTTTCTCAAATTCTCCATTCCCCATGTGTTGAAAAAAATGGGTGGGGGACAAAAAACTTGGGCGGTGCCAGGGCCCACCCAAATTGGGCCTGTAGACTTGGTTGTAGGTTGAGTGTTGAGTCCCTTCTTCACCCGGTTCCTGTTTTGGGTGAACCAACATCCACACTAGTATCACAGTAAAAACTAAAGACTAAAACAACGGTGTTGGGCGGGTATCTGATTTTGTAAATAACCGTTTTGCTTCGTGTGATTTTTTAGTATTCGAGAATGCGAGGAGACTATATATTTTTGAAAAAAAAAAAAAAAATCAAATGAAAGAACCACTGTTTTTGGGTATTTCAAAGCTCTGGAAGAATTCAACAGGTAAAGAAGACCCAAAGCTATTTTATTTTTCTAAATGTTTTTGAGAACCGTGTTTATGGATATCAGAACCGGTTCTTTGGTTTTTTTTTTATAAAATTCACATTTATGAACCCTAAGAACCGCCAGGGGTCTGTTTCCTGTTCCAGTTTCTGACAAGCACCCAACACAGATGAAAGCTGCAAACTTTTTTTGAAAAAGAGAAAAAAATTGTTACATGACATCACTTGGTCAACTAGGTATGCATTAGTGTTGTGTGGTTATTTATTTTTAAGAAAACATGCAATCCTACATTTTATATATTATTTTAAAATTTTGATCACCTTTCCAAGTGAGGTTTTTAAATAACGCAAAAACCTTTGAATAACATCTTCATTGCTTTCCCCAAACATAATGATTATCAAGTATAGGGGCAAAGGTATTTGGAAAATGATGCAATTTTGACTATGGTTTGGGTTTTAAATTATCATTTTAAAAATGTTGATTCCATTGAGATTGAGTCCTTCAATTTAGTAGGTTTCCTATTTATCATAGAAATTGTCCCAAACCTTACAACAAGACAACACCCAATTGACGTACATGTTTTGAAATCAATGGCACTTGTTTTCTCACATTTCGATTATATTGAAATACATGTTTTGAAATCAATGACACTTGTTTTGTCACATTTTGTTGTAGTTTCGAAGACATGAGGAAAACAATGTTGACCTTTGAAGCATGATGACACAAGACAACTAAAACAAAGAACAAAGACCATAAACAAGATGAAAGCTCATAAAAGAAAACAAGAAAGTTTTGAAGAGAAAGTTATGGGGGGCAAGTAAACCATGGAATGCCAAACCCACCTAAACACTTAAACCCAAGGGGCAATCCCATGTTAGATTGCTCCAATGAATTGCTTGAATAGGCAAGTCCAATTCAAACCATGTTTTCATCTCAAAGCTTGAGGGGTTCACTCTTTTTAAAATTTTAAAAATGCATGAGTAAAAATATAAAGTGCCATATATTAGTTGTTAAATAAAAATTATAATTTAGTTAGCTCTACAATAGAATTATTCTTATTCTAAAAACCAATTTAAAATTAATATAAGGTATGTCTTAATTCCCAATATTTAAAAATATATAAGAAATATACCTTACATACTAAATATTTTAAATATTAATCATTAATATGTTCAATTAATAGGTTGTAAGTGAATCAATATCAAAAATTAGTTTAATTACTAATATCAATAGATTCAATTGATCAATTAATAGATTGATACAAATTGTTTTGCATATGTTTAGCATAAAACAAAAATTGCAACATGAACATGGGATAGTTTTCATTGATTAGTGTCAAAAATAGTTCTATGCATCATTCAAGATATTGATTTGTTGGTTGTAAGCACTTGTCACTTTGTTGCCCTAAAAATAAAAACCCCTTGCCCAATACCCACAAACAATCCCTTGTTTGATAGAAATGGTGTAAAACTTTAACACTTAATGTCCCCTCATGCCTTTAGACAAGTTATCAAATAACATTTCTAAGGCAATTTTGGGGTTTGGTTTGAATTTTGAATTTTGATCTTGATTTTTTTAAAATGAACTTTTGTTTTCAACACTACAATCTAGATACCTTCACAACATTTGTATGCACCCCAATAACAAACTATCATCATGTCTCTAGTCCCCACTCAAACAATTATGATTGAAACAAAAAATTAACCTATTACATGCACCACCTTCAAAAGCAAACCTTGCAATCCTTGGCACTTGACTAGTTAGGTAAGACATTCAAAATATATGTCACCTAAAGGTAGTCATTAATTTGAGTAATTTAATGATACATCTTAACTTTTCTTGAATTATGGAATTTTAATTAACCAATTTTAAAATACTTAGTAACATTCTTAAGGTGCCTTAGTTAGTATAAGATTTGTTATGATGTATCTAAGATGAACAACCATGATGCACATCTTGATGTGCTTAGGAAACATTAAACAATCTAAAACATTAAAAAGTTCAATCATGATTTTATATTGTATAGCACCTATCATGCAACTACTTACATTGCTTAGACAATGAATTGAAAGTCAAATAGTTTTGTAAAGGATCTTCTTGGTTTCAAGTTTCTTTAAATTAAAAGCATGCTTTCATTTGATGTTAAAACAACCACAATAAGATAAATTAATGAAATTTGAAGCATTATAATGTGATAATATAGTTCCATGAATTACTTTGCCATCATTTTATTCCATTACATGAAGTAATACAAATGAAAATGACATTTTGCATCACTTATCTTCAAAACAATAAATCCATTTCTTAGGCATAACCCTCTTTGATTGTTAATTATCGTCTTTTTTTTCAACATCATGCCAATTTCCTCATCACATCATCCACACATTTGAACAACATCAACTAGCACACTCATAGTTACTCTCCACCATCAAAAGTTTGTTATTGCATTCACATCATGACAAGCATCCAATTGACCATCACAAATGAACACAACCACTCAACCCTTGCATGTCACATTGCATTAAACAACCCACATGCAAAGCAATTAAAAGCCAACTTTGAAAGCTTGAAGATCTAATGCCAAATTCATGTCAATCCACAACAATAAATAAATAAATAGTCTCCAATACAATAGGGTGGATCAATTTGTTTTTGGAGACACACCATTTGAACCTAACACACTTGATAATGCATATATTGACATGATCTCCTTTAAAGGTGGAAACTTTTTGAACATATAAGTTTAGTTTGGAATATTTTTCATGTCCAACAAAACAATGCACAAGATTATCAAATTTGTAAAATATTGATAGCAAGTTGTTAGGATACATCTATTAGAGCATAACATACTTGGAAGATTTTTAGGGCAATTTCAAGGAACTAAAGACTATTTGGAAGCTTGCACATCCATGAATTGAAACATGTAATAATTTTGGTTTGTTAGAATTTTAAATGTTCACTTTCAAAGGTTTCCATTACTTTGTGGCATAATTCTTTCATTTTTATGTTGTCCAAGTAATAAAAATGTTTGTAAATATTATGTACAATGCATTAAGATTAATGTCATCTTTCCTTACAAGCAAAAGTATAGTACCAATATTTCCAATATAGTTACCTTAATGAATTAGTCACTTTTTGTATATTTTACGAAACACATGAGATAAATTTAAAAAGGTATTAATTTGGTGTGTTATGAAATAATAGAATGTTAAAGGAATTCAAATAAAATTGAAAATATTTTAAATATATTTTCATAATCATTTCTAATCAAATCTACATTTAGATCAATTATAAATATTTTTTTTGTAAATTAGTTGCATAATTGCTCTTTATATCATTTTGCACACTATTTGGGAAAAAAATGAAAATGACTTCCCCTAAGTCAACATCTTTCCATACTTCAACCTATGAACCCAACTATCATATAAAGCGATATAATATTTTGCACACTATTTAGGAAAAAATGAAAGTGACTTCCCCTAGGTCAATGTTAGACATCTTTCCATACTTCAACCTAAGGAACCAACTCTCATATAAAGCATTATATTGTTTTGCACACTATTTAGGAAAAATGAAAGTGACTTGCCCTAGGTCAATGTTAGACATCTTTCCATACTTCAACCTAAGGACCCAACTGTCATATAAAGCAATTAAAATAAATTCAAACTTGTTGCTCAAAATTTGTTACAATATTCATTTCTTGAATATTTTGTTAATTCATATATCTTAATTTTGTCAATTTAACACTTGGGGAATTCACATGACTGTAATTGTATCTTATTCGTAGCTTTTTGCCTATACCTTCTCATTTTATTTACTCTATTTAATTAGTAAAGGAAGAATAAGAGTGAATGATAAGTTTATAAAATTTTGGATCTTGTTTTGAAAAATTGCTTATATGAGTGCAAATAAAATAATAGGAGCCAAGGCCACCTACTTGGGTGATTGCTTAGAAAGTTGTGAGTTGTTTTGCCAAGATGATGTGACAAATTAATGATTAGTTACAAAAGATGATGGAATAAAAATACATGGTTTTTGCAATGGCCAAAAACACTCATGATTTGTTTTTTTAAAAGGTTCATCAAAAGACTATAATATATTCATGAACTTGAAGATATTTTCATAGGGAAAACATGATTGTGTGTCAGCTTTCATACATGATTTTATTGCAAAGGTTTTGTTAAATATATTTGCTAATGATGGTTTGAGATGTTTGTTTCAGTTTTGTGAAGGTTGAAGCCAAATTACAAGGCTTGAAAGGTTAAAATTTGGTGCAATATAACATCATCATTGTTTAAAGACCATACCAAGCTTGAAAGCGGTTGACCTTTATGGGTCTTTTTACATGCATTTGATGATCATGACCTAGGTAGGATGTGTGGGATTTTGGGGGAAAAGCTCACCCATCCAGAGTGTAACTATGTGAAATATTTTCACACATCAATGGAGTAAACTTCATGATGCACATAATATATATTGTATTATGGTGTCTAGTTTATTTTCAGGAAAATGGATTTGTTGTTGAATAAATAAAATTTTAAGTTAGTTAAAGTTGGTGTTAGTTAGAGTTGTTTTAATTCTTTTAGGAAGTGAGTCATGATGGTTGTAAATTAGCACAAGGATTTTTATGTGGTCATGAAATAGGCACTACTTACGGTTATATGCAAGCATTTTTTTTCTTATTTGATTTTTTTTTAATTTTGTGATGAAGCTAAGGTGGCAATCGTCCATAATCCAATTTAGCCAATTTTAGCTATTAAGATAATATGAAAAGAAAAAAAATTGTACACCCTCATATTTTTTGACTACCTACTTCAACCACGTATAGAAATCTGGTATTAAAAAAAAAATTATCAAATTCAATGTGCAAGTTTTTTTACAAAAAAAACTTCACAACTGTACGAAATTTCACACCAAAAAAAAAGGCTGGTTATATGGTCTCCAACTTCACATCTAACTTAAATTGTAAAAGCTGTAATAATTGGAGGTTTGGACTCTCAAATTTCCACTAACACCCAATATGTGCACCTCAATCAGTCATTATCACATCCAACATAGAGTGTTAATTGTTTTCACACCCCATAACATGAACAGTATAAAATGAGAGCCTATTTATATAGCACCACCTAGACAAATCATTATGATCGACCAATCAGAAGCAGTTATATCTTTACTGTACCACACACCAGCCAAAAATCAGCCTTCCACCCTAATACCAGGACCAGGCCGGTATGAATTGTTTTCAAAAGATTGGATACCAGTAGTACTAACTGGTACTATGTTCAAAAGTTGATATCTGCCCAACACTGGTTATAACTTAAAATATTACAACCCAATCTCCTTAATCATGATTCATCTTCATGCACCAAATGCTGTTCCACCACCCGGTGACTCCTTGGGTTGCCCATCAACATCTTGGGTCAAACCTTTGAGCCCCACAAAAAAGTGGCCTCCTACTTTCTACAAATGGTGATGATGGTGTTTCTACAAACTTGGTTTTTGGAAATAGAATCTGGGCTAGGGTGAAGTAGCATTTACACACATCCCTTCAACTTCTTGAGTAAATGCCTCTTCATGGATATATTTAACCTAGGAAAGTTTGTTAAATTTAGACAAAAGGAGGAAGATCTTGATTAGTCTAAGGACATGATACTAGAGTGTTTAGAAGCAACCATAATCTATTTTGGAACCTTTACCATAGTATGAATGTAACAAATGCTGGTTTACCCAAGGTGAAGAATTTGTGTGGAAAGTAGCTAGCCAATTAAAAATTCCAACATCATGGTATGAACAATACATAGGTGGTTACTTAAGCAACTAATTTTGTATGGGGAGCTATTACCATAGTAGTACCAGTGTAGGTTCTGGTTCACCCAAGGTATAGAATCCAGGGTTTTCTTTTTTCTTTTTTCTTTTTTAATTTTGTGATATTGAAAATTAGGGAAAAAATCCCCAAAAATTTAGCAAAAGTAGTTGAATTTATGCTAAGAAAACCAAAAAATCTGAAATTTCACAATTCTTTCGGTTGCCCCACAGAAAATAAAATAAAATAAAATAAAATCCTCAAAAAAAAGCACTGGTAGATTGTGTTTTGGAAAATAGCCAACCAATTACAAATTCCAACACCATGTTAGTGATGAGCAAATAGATAGGCAGTCCCAATGTCCCATATAGTAGAAAAGCTTGGATATCTGTTAATAATTTACATGACATTGCAAGGTGCAAGCAACATGTTGTTGGCTGGGCACAAAATGTTGTTGGTTATAAGGACATACAGTAGCAGACAACAATTGGGCGGCGAGACAAATGCCAGCCTAAAATGAATGGCCTTTGGCGGTTTCATACATCAAGAAAGAAAGGCATTGTGAGAACAATTCCTATAAAGAAACCCTTTGTGCATGAGTGCAATGCATTGGAATTTGGAACAGTGTCTTCTTCACAAAAGGAAGTCAACAATGATAACTTTCCCTTTTTAGCAGCCACCGAGCCCATGAAAAGTTGTCTCTTTCCCGCTAGCTTACAATTGCCCCCAGAAGAATTGGGAGAGTAGTAGTAGTAGTGGGGGCCCATTCTACGCCCATGGTCCTCGCGGGTTTTTTTTTCTTCCAGAAGTCGGGGGAAAAACAAATTGAATAGTGAAAATCATCATATTTTTATATTTAGTTTCAAGAATTAGCTCGAAACATCCAAGGAATTAGTCAAAAATTTGTGTTTCATATCTGGTTTAAAGCCCAAATTTGGCTAACTTTTTCTAGCGATGCTCCCATCAATCATAAACTTGTTTTTTTCTCTGTATTTGTGCTTTTACAACATTTTAACAATGTGTTCAAGATCATCATCACCATTTGTAGAAATGTGTTCAAGTGTTCGTAAAATGTTGATTGATTACTATTACGATGTTGTATTGACGTTGTAATATAATGCTTAATCATCTACAATGTGTTAGAATGCTATCACCACATCACGTCAATACCTGGTTCAACATTATATGCGCATTTACTTAAGTTTGAACACATTGTTAAAATATTTCAAAAGCATAAATGCATGGAAGGGACAAGTTTGTGATGTGATCTTCTTGCGAACAATCCTCACTTAACAAAATTTCATTTTAGAAAAGACATTGGCGCTCTGGTGAACATGCTCGCCAGGCATCTTATTCTCCTTTGTCAACATGCACTTAATAATAATAATACATGTGAGTTCTAAAGAATCTCCCAGTTCCATTTAGAGTTGGAAAGTCCTCTACTACGTCCTTCTCATGAGGGATTGATTTTTTAATCAACTAATCATTTCAGCATCTGCGTGTTTCTATGTGATGATCATATTCTAGGGACAACACACCATCTCTCCGATACATATGGGTCAATCCATGGCATGCAGAGAACATGTAGGGGTAGGTGATACCATTGTAATTGGGTGGTTATCTGGTTTTTTTTTTTTTTTTTTAATAACCTCCCGTTCTGGATTTTGTATAAAAAAAATTGAAAATCATCTAACCTCAGGTAGATCTGTGGGACTACATAACCGATCTGGTAACCGTGGGGAACCCAGTAAAAGTATGACATTTTTGGAGGGGTAAACAAGTGAAAGTAAAAAGACCCAAGCCCCATGGATTGTTGCCACAACTATTTTTGCAATTTGCTTTGTTTCCTTGAAATTAGATCATAATTTCATCCAACTTGTGTTACAAAACCCACCAAAGCACAAAGTTCTCACAATACGATCATAACTTGCAGCCTTCTCTCACATAGATGAAAATGCATAACATGGTATTATAGAAAGTGATGGCTCTGCAAGTAAATTCAAAGATTGTTTGCAAAAAACAATTATGATTATCTCTCATGTGTGATGATCTGCATGAACAATTATAATAAGCAAGCATGTAAACATTGCACCAAATTCATGAAGAGAAATGATGAGAGTTGGCAAAAGTCTTGAACATCATTCCAGTTGCAGGAGTGGGCATGCGCGTTGCACCCAACTTTTGCCTCCAAATTCCTAATTTTATCATGCAATTAGCCTTCTCGAATATGCATGATTCAAAAGCATTTTAGTCATATTATTGGTGATTGCTGTGACCTTAGCTCAGCACACATAAGTTGTGTGCTTAAAGGTAACCCACCTGGTGGAGGGGGGTATTTAGTGCCAGCAAAAATGGGTGATCATTGAACACCATTGGGAACACAAATTCCTTTCAGCCCATGAGACAAGGCAGCAGGCACCCAAAAGGTCCAGTTTTTGTTTTTCTTTTTTCTTTTTTTTCTTTCCCTTGAGGAAACCAGGGGAGAATGTTTGGGTCTTTTGGATTCTTAAAGTTCCCAATGTGTTCCCACCAAGTTCCCATCAAGTACTCATACCAGAGAGCAAAATAGTAAGTACTCATAACAAGAGAGCAGCTTATGTGAGCAGCAAGCTGCCATAGGACTCAATTCACAAGAGTCCTGTT